>WBZY01000931.1_pt1 | contig 18035 bp, 14 predicted proteins | sample 5204191 | NCBI WGS metagenome assembly WBZY01 (sample SAMN12344363, study PRJNA552823) | activated sludge metagenome | biome: Activated sludge suspended growth; feature: Anammox Sidestream; material: Wastewater; isolation source: activated sludge from anammox sidestream of wastewater treatment...
CTGCGTGCGCAGCAGGGTCTGGTCGTGGAGGGCGATCGCCATGCGCCCGACGATAGCCGCCGCACGCGCGCGAGGTCGTCGGCCCGGAGGACGAGCGGCCCCCCGTCCGCGAGGACGAGGGGCCGCCATCTGCCAGCAAGGGAGCCGGAGACTAGAAGTCCATGTCCCCGCCCATGCCACCCATGCCACCCATGCCGCCCATGTCCGGCATGCCGCCGCCGCCGCCGCCGGCCTTCTTCTTCTCCGGCTTCTCGGCGACCATCGCCTCGGTCGTGAGCAGCAGCGAAGCCACCGAAGCGGCGTTCTGGAGCGCCGTGCGCACGACCTTGGTCGGGTCGATCACGCCGGCCTTCACCAGGTCCTCGTACTCCTCGGTCGCGGCGTTGAAGCCGAAGGCGCCCTTGCCTCCCTTCACCTTCTCGACCACGATCGAGCCGTCGATCCCGGCGTTCTGGCTGATCATGCGCAGCGGCTCCTCGACCGCGCGGCGCACGATGTTGACGCCCGCCTTCTGCTCCGCGTCGAGCGCCTCCCCGAGTCCGTCGAGCGCCGCCAGACCGCGCAGCAGCGCGACGCCGCCACCCGGCACCACGCCCTCCTCGACGGCTGCGCGTGTCGCGTGGAGCGCGTCCTCGACGCGCGCCTTCTTCTCCTTCATCTCGCTCTCGGTCGCGGCGCCCACCTTGATCACCGCGACGCCGCCCACGAGCTTCGCGAGCCGCTCCTGGAGCTTCTCGCGGTCGTAGTCCGAGGTCGTCTCCTCGACCTGCTTGCGGATCTCGTTGCAGCGCCCCTCGATCTCCTTCTTGGCGCCGGCGCCGTCGATGATCGTCGTGTTGTCCTTGTCGATCACGACCTTCTTGGCCTTGCCGAGGTCCTTGAGGGCCACGTTCTCGAGCTTGAGGCCGAGCTCCTCGGCGATCACCTGGCCGCCCGTGAGGATCGCCATGTCCTGGAGCATCGCCTTGCGGCGATCGCCGAAGCCCGGCGCCTTCACGCAGGCCGCCTGCAGCGTGCCGCGGATCTTGTTCACCACGAGCGTCGCGAGCGCCTCGCCCTCGACCTCCTCGGCCACGATCAGCAGCGGCTTGCCCTGGCGCGCCACCTGCTCGAGGATCGGGAGCAGGTCCTTCATGCTCGAGATCTTCTTCTCGTTGAGCAGGATCAGCGGGTCCTCGAGCACGGTCTCCATGCGCTGCGGGTCGGTCACGAAGTAGGGCGAGAGGTAGCCGCGGTCGAACTGCATGCCCTCGACCACCTCGAGGGTCGAGTCCATCGACTTGGCCTCCTCGACCGTGATCACGCCCTCCTTGCCGACCTTCTCCATCGCCTCGGCCAGCATCTTGCCGATCGTCTCGTCGCCGTTGGCGGAGACGGTGCCGACCTGGGCGATCTCCTCGCTGTTGCGGGTCGGCTTGGAGAGCTTCTTCAGCTCGTCGGTGATGGCGCCGACGGCCTTGTCGATGCCGCGCTTGAGCTCCATCGGGTTCACGCCGGCGGCCACGAGCTTGCTGCCCTCGCGGAAGATCGCCTGCGCGAGCACGGTCGCGGTGGTGGTGCCGTCACCGGCGTTGTCGGAGGTCTTGCTCGCGACCTCCCTCACCATCTGCGCGCCCATGTTCTCGAACTTGTCCTCGAACTCGACTTCCTTGGCGACGGTGACGCCGTCCTTGGTCACCGTCGGTGAGCCCCAGCTCTTCTCGATGATGACGTTGCGGCCCTTGGGGCCGAGCGTCACGCGGACCGCGTTCGCGAGCCCGTTCACGCCCGCGAGGATCTTCGCGCGGGCGTCCTGGTGGTAACGGATCTCCTTGGCTGCCATGACTGTCGATTCCTCCTATCAGCCGATGATCGCGAGGACGTCTTCCTCGCGGATGATGACGAGCTCGTCGCCGTCGAGCGTGACCTCGTTGCCCGAGTACTTGCCGAACAGCACCTTGTCGCCGGTCTTCACGTCGAGCGGGCGCACGCTGCCGTCCTCGAGCTGCTTGCCGGTGCCGACCGCGACGACGCGGCCTTCCTGCGGCTTCTCCTTGGCGGTGTCGGGGATGATGATCCCGCCCTTGGTCGTGGTCTCCTCCTCGATGCGCTTGACGAGGATGCGGTCGTGCAGGGGTCGGATCTTCATGAGCGTTGGCTCTCCTCGCGAAAGGCGCCGCGGCCGGCCGCGCCGGCTGCGCCCTCTCGCAGCGTCCTGGTTGCAGGCCGGGCGGCCGGAAGGCGGCGCGCCCGACGGGGCCGTCGAGTAAGCACCAGCCGGCCTCGAGTCAAGGCGGAGCGCCCTTGCTCCCCTTGGGGCACGAAGGCGTCGAGCCCTGCCACCGTTGTCGCCTCCGGGGGAATTCCCGAAGATGCGTCTCTCGCGCGGCGAGCGGCGCGCAGGAGGTGCCGTGGGGGCGGGTGGACGACGGCCGGGGTGGGTTCGTGCGCTCGGGATCGTCGTTGCGGGCGCCGTCGCCAGCGCGGGCGTGGCGGCTCGCGCGCGCGCGTTCGGGCTCGAAGACGTCGCGAAGCGCGCGGAGCAGCTTGCCGGGAAGCCCTACCAGGATCCGCACGGCGAGGTGCCGGACTGGCTGCTCCAGATCTCCTACGACCAGTGGCGCGACATCCGCTTCCGGCCCGAACAGGCGCTCTGGCGCGGACAGCGGTCCAACTTCGAGATCCAGTTCTTCCATCCCGGCCTCTTCTACGACCGCACCATCGCGGTCCACGTCGTCGACGCGCAGGGCGTGCACGAGGCCGCCTTCTCCCCGAGCCAGTTCGACTACGGCAGGAACGACTTCGCGAGCCGCGTGCCGCAGGACCTGGGCTACGCGGGGTTCCGCGTCCACTTCCCGATCAAGAAGGCCGAGTACAAGGACGAGGTGATCGTCTTCCTCGGCGCGAGCTACTTCCGCGCGGTCGGCCGTGACCAGGCCTATGGCCTCTCGGCGCGCGGGCTCGCGATCGACACGGCGCTCCCGAGCGGCGAGGAGTTCCCCTGGTTCCGCGAGTACTGGCTGGTGCGCCCGTCACCGCAGGCGCGCGAGCTCGAGCTCTACGCACTGCTCGACAGCCCGCGCGCCACGGGCGCCTTCCACTTCGTGGTGCGTCCGGGCGAGCAGACGCTGGTCGACGTCGACTCGCGGGTCTTCCTGCGCGAGCCGGTCGGCAAGCTCGGGATCGGGCCGCTCACCAGCATGTTCTTCTTCGGCGAGGGCACCCCGAGTCCGCCGCCCGACTTCCGGCCCGAGATCCACGACTCCGACGGCCTGCTCCTCAACGACGGCACCGGCGAGTGGATCTGGCGCCCGCTCGCCAACCCGCGCACGCTCTCGGTGAGTGCCTTCCGCCTCACGAACCCGCGCGGTTTCGGGCTGCTCCAGCGCGACCGCAACTTCGACCACTACCAGGACCTCGAGACGCGCCAGGACACCCGGCCGAGCGTCTGGATCGCACCGGCCGGGGACTGGGGCGCGGGCCGGGTCGAGCTGATCGAGATTCCGACCCAGCAGGACATCCACGACAACACCGTGGCCTTCTGGGTGCCGGACGAGGTCGCGCCCCCTGGCCAGGCGATGCCCTTCACGTACCGGATGTGGTGGTACGGGGACGATCCGGAGCGGCCGCCCGGCGGGCGCGCGGTTGCCACGCGCCGCGACCGTGGCACCTACGAGGACGCCTTCCGCTTCGTGATCGACTTCGTGGGCGAGAAGCTGGCGATCCTTCCGCCCGAGACCGTCCTGCGCGGGATCGTGACGCTGGCACCGGCCGGCGGCGAGCCGGGCGAGCTGCTCGAGCAGGTGGTGGTGCACAACCCGGTCACGCGGGGCTGGCGGCTGATCCTCCAGGTGCGCCCGCGCGGGAGCGACCCGCTCGAGCTGCGCGCCTTCCTGCAGCACGGCGAGGACACGCTCACCGAGACCTGGACCTATCTTCTGAAGCCATGAGCGCCGGCGTTCCGCAGGCTCCCGGCTCGGGCGCCTCGCCCGCTGCCGCGCCCGGCCCGGGGGGCGGCGAGGGCGAGCCCGCACGGCTCGAGATCCACCGCGACCGGCTCTTCCAGGACTGGCGCAGCGCCCGCGAGCGCCTGCGCGCCTACCTGGAGGAGCTCGGCGCCGCCGAGCCGGCGCGCACCACGCTGGCCGAGCGCGCGATCGAGCGCGCCGCGACGCAGCCGGATCCCGGCGACGGCCTCGACGCCCAGGCGGCCGCCTTCGGCGCGCTGCGCCGGCTCCTGCTCGATCTGCACCCGCAGCCGCTCGAGGGGCCGCACGCGGGTGAGCCCGACGCGTTCGTGGGCTGGCGGATCGCGACCGTCCTGGCCGGCGGGATCGGCGCGTCGGCCGAACCCGAGCCGGCGCGCCCGTCCGGACGCCGGCGGCTCTACTCGATGCCCCCACACGAGCGCCGCTCGTTCGTGACCCACCGCTTCGTGCGCCGCGGACTGCGCCGCTCGATCGAGCGCGCGCCGGGCCGCGGCGAGGACGCGCCGGCGACGGTCCCCACCGTCCCGCCCGAGCGCCGCCGGCGCTGGCGCTTCACCGCGCTGCGCCGGCGCCTGCTGCTCACGCTGCTCGTGCTGATCCCGAGCGTGATCGCAGCCGCCTTCATGCTGAGCGTGCTCCCCGAAGGCGGCGCCAACTGGCTCGAGGCCGCGATCGCGGTCTGCTTCGGCGCGCTCTTCGGCTGGATCTCGATCGGCTTCTGGACCGCGACCCTCGGCTTCTTCCTGCTGCTCTCGCGACGCGACCGCTTCGCGGTGACGCGGCTCCCGGCCGGTGCGGCCGACCTCGCCACCCTCGACCCCGGCGCGCGCACCGCGATCGTGATGCCGATCTGCGAGGAGCCGGTGGCGCGCGTCTTCGCCGGGCTGCGCGCGATCCACGCCTCGCTCGCGAAGACCGGGCAGCTCGAGCGCTTCGACTTCTTCGTGCTCTCCGACACCCGGGACCCCGGCCTCGCCGTCGAGGAGGAGGCCGCCTGGTTCGGGTGGTGCCGCGACGTCGGCGGCTTCGGACGCATCTTCTACCGCCGGCGCCGGGTGCGCCTCGAGCGCAAGGCCGGCAACGTCGCCGACTTCTGCCGCCGCTGGGGCAACCAGTACCGCTACATGGTGATGCTCGACGCCGACAGCGTGATGTCGGGCACGGCGATCGCGCGCCTCGTGGCGATGATGGAGGCGCAGCCGGACGCCGGCATGATCCAGACCGCACCCGTGGCGGTGCTGCGCCGCTCGCTGTTCGCGCGCGTGCAGCAGTTCGCGAGCCGGATCTACGGGCCGCTCTTCGCCGCCGGGCTGCACTACTGGCAGCTCGGCGAGGGCCAGTACTGGGGCCACAACACGATCATCCGCGTGGCGCCCTTCATGGACTGCTGCCACCTGCCGCGCCTGCCGGGCAAGCCGCCGCTCGGCGGCGAGATCCTCTCCCACGACTTCGTGGAGGCGGCGCTGATGGGTCGTTCGGGCTGGACGCTCTGGCTCGCCTACGACCTCGAGGGCTCCTACGAGGAGGTCCCCTCGACGCTGCTCGAGGAGATGGCACGCGACCGCCGCTGGTGTCAGGGCAACATCCAGCACCTGCGGCTCTTCTTCACCGAGGGGCTGCGTGGCGCGCACCGCGCGCTGTTCCTGAACGGCGTCCTCTCCTACGTATCGGCCGGCCTCTGGTTCACCTTCCTGGCGCTCTCCACCACCGAGGCGGTCTGGGAAGCCCTGCGGGAGCCGGTCTACTTCCCGCCCGGCCCGAGCCTGTTCCCGGAGTGGCCGGTGTGGCGCCCGGACTGGGCCTTCGCGCTGGCCGGCGTCACGGCCGCGATCCTGTTCCTGCCCAAGCTGCTCGCGATCCTGCTCGTCGTGCTGCGCGGGCGTGCACGCGAATTCGGCGGCTTCTTCCGCCTGCTGGCGAGCGCGCTGCTCGAGGTGCTGGTGTCGACCCTGCTGGCGCCCGTGCGGATGGTCTTCCACACCCGCTTCGTGTTCTCGAACCTGCTCGGCCGCACGGTGGTGTGGAGCTCGCCGCCGCGCGGCGACCGCGAGACGAGCTGGCGGGAGGCGCTCCGCTACCACGCGATCGACACGGTCTGGGCGGGCGCCTGGGCAGCGGGCGTCTTCGCGCTGAACCCGAGCTACTTCTGGTGGCTCACGCCGATCGTGGCGGCGCTGATCCTGTCGGTGCCGGTCTCCGTCCTGACGAGCCGGATCGGTCTCGGCGACCGGACGCGCGGTGCCGGCTTGTTCCTGACGCCGGAGGAGTCCTCGCCCCCACCCGAGATCGCCGACGTGGCCCGCGAGACGGCCCGCGCCGAGGCCGCGCGCGCGGCGCTGCCGCCGGTCGAGCACGACGGCTTCGTGCGCGCGGTCGTCGATCCCGCCGTGAACGCGGTCCACTGCGCGCTGCTCGGCGGCACGCGCGGCGGCAAGCAGGGCCTGCGCGCCGCGCGGCGCGCCCTTGTGGAGCAGGCGCTGGCGCAGGGCCCCGATGCGCTCGGCGCAGGCGAGCGGCGCCTGCTGCTCGCCGACGTGGAGCCGATGATCGAGCTGCACCGCGGTGTCTGGCAGCTCGCCGACCGCACCCGCACCGTGCGCTGGGGCGTGCCGGGCGGATGAATCGGCCCTCTCGTCCCTTGCCCGGGCGAGGGCCCGCGCTGGTGACGGGAGCGGGTTCACGAGAGGGGTTCTAGAGTCCCGCCATGCCCCACGAGCGACTGGAAGACGGGCTGCGAGCCCTGCTGCGGGACGCCCCGCCCGAGGTCCTCTCGGCCTGGCTCTTCGGCAGCGAGGCACGGGGCGAGGCGGGCGAGCACAGCGACGTGGACGTGGCCGTGCTCTACGCCACGCCACCCGCCTCACGCCTCGCTGCCGGGCCGCTCGATCTCGAGGGCGCGCTCGAGCGCGCCCTCGGCCGCCCGGTGCAGCTCACCGTGCTCAACCGCGCGCCGGCGGACCTCGTCCACCGCGTCCTGCGCGACGGCCGTCTCCTGCTCGATCGCGACCGTGCCGCCCGGATCCGCTTCGAGGTGGAGCGCCGCAACGAGTACTTCGACCTCGCTCCGCTCCGCGCCCGCTATCGCGCCGGGGGACGGCGCGCCTCGTGACCGACGCCCCGCTGGTCGCGAAGAAGCTCGCGATCGTCGAGACCTGCATCCGCGAGCTGCGCGGGATGGCGCGCCTGGAGCACCTCCGCAACGACGTTCGCGAGCGCCGGTTCGTGGAGCACACGCTGCAGGTCGCCATCCAGGCCGCGCTGGACGTCGCCTCGCACATCGTCTCCGACGAGCGCCTGGGCGAACCCGACACGAACCGCGGCCTCTTCGCGCTCCTGGAATCGGCTGGCTGGATCGACCCGCCGCTCTCGGCGTCGCTCCAGCGCATGGCCGGTTTCCGCAACGTCCTCGTCCACGGCTACGCCGACGTGGACCTCGGCGTCGTCGAGGATGCCGTGCGCAGCGGGCTCGCGGACCTGGAGCGATTCCTGGGGGCGGTGCGGGCGCGCTCGTGAGCCTCGGGCCGGTCGAGCGCCCCGGCGTCGGCGAGGAGGTCCCCGTGTCCGCCGAGCAGAGCAGCTTCTTCCGTGTGTACGGAATGAGCCAGTCCTTCTTCACGCGCAAGCTCGAAGGCTACCTGAGCTACAAGGGCATCCCGTACCGGCTGCGCCGCTGCGCGGGCGCCGTGCCCGAGGCACGCGCGGCGGGCTGGCCGGGGGGCGTGCCGGTCGTGCGGACACCCGAGGGCGCCTGGTGCTGGGACACGACGGAGGTGATCGAGCACCTGGAGACCCGCCATCCGGAGCCCTCCGTCCTGCCGCCGGATCCGGTGCAGCTCTTCCTCTGCTACGCCCTCGAGGACGCCTTCGACGAGTGGCTCTACCGCGCCGCGGTGGGCTCGCGCTGGCACTTCGAGGAGAACCACCGCGTCGGGGGCTTCGAGCTGGCGCGCGACCTGAGCTTCGAGGCGCCGGTGACCGCGGACCAGGCGGCGCAGCTCGTGCGCGCGCACGTGACGGCCACCTGCGAACCCTTCGGCGTGACCGCAGCGAACGTGGGCGCCTGGATCGACGAGGTGCTCCGCCCCTGGCAGCGCGCCCTCGAGGCGCACCTCGCCGCGAGCCCGTACCTCTTCGGCGGGCGCCCGTCGCTCGCCGACTTCGCGCTCTTCGGCGGCTGCGCCGCGCACCTCGCGAACGATCCCCTGTGCCGGCGCTGGCTCGACGCGGATGCCCCGGCGCTCGGGAAGCACACCCAGCGCCTCCTCGAGCCCGAGGAGCAGGCCTTCGGACCCTGGGCGCCCGCGGACCCGGTGCCGGACACGCTCGTCGCGCTGGTGGCGGAGCTCGGGCGCTCCTACCTGCCCTGGGTGAGCCGCGCCACCGAGGCGGGCCGCGCGGAGCTCGCCTTTGCGGGCGGCTCCCGGATCGAGATCGCCGCCACGCCCTTCCTCGCGAACGCGCGCGGAGTCCTCCTCGCGCGCTACACCGCCCTGCGCTCACCGGCGCTCGACGCGCTCCTCGAGCGCGCGAGCGTGCGCGCGTACTACGCGGACTTCGTGGGCCAGGCCGGCGTGGTTCCCGACCCGACCTCGCCCCCGCGCCCGGCCCGCAACCGCCCCTTCCCACCGCCGTGGGAGCGTGAGCGATGAGGGGGCGGGCGCCCCGGAGACCCCGCCCGACCCCTCGCGCAACCCCGGGCCCCCACCGCTGACCGCCGCTTCCGCGCCGCGTCGCCCGATGCGCGATCGCTCTCGCGGGATACCCTCGCCGATGGCGTCCGCACGAAGCCGGGACTCGTTGGGAGGTGACGCCAGCCGAGGGGGGCGCCGGACCCGACCTGCGCGTCCGGCGCGCGAGAGGGGAACGGAGGCGCCGATGCGCACCGGAGTCGCGACGAGCGGAGCGGTGCTCGCCAGCGCGGTCGCCCTCGCCGCCCCGCCCGCCCCGGCGCTCGTCACGGTCGGGATGCTCGAGGCGGCGGGGCCGTACTTCTCCTCCGGGCGCTGGCAGCGCGTGGCCTCGGTCGGATCCGTCGTCTACAGCGCGGACCAGGAGAGCGGCGTCCGGGTCGTGGACCTCTCCGATCCGGCGGCGCCGGTCGGGGTCGGGGTGATCGACACGCCCGGCTCGGCGTGGAGCGTGGCTGCCGGCACGGGCCTCCTGCTCGTCGCGGATGGCGATGCGCTCCTGGTCTTCGACGTGGCGGTCCCCACCGCTCCGAGCCTCGTCGGCACCCTCCCGCTCGCAGGCGACGCGGAATGGGTCGCGATCGATGGGAGCATCGGATACGTGGCCTCGTGGCACACCGTTCTCGCGGTGGACCTCTCGGACCCGTCGCTCCCGGAGCTGGCCAGCGAGCTCCCGATTCCCCAAGGGCTCGTCCGGGGCCTGGAAGCGGCGGCGGGGCGGGTCTACGTCAGCGTGTCCGAGCAGGAATTCACCGGAGGCGGCGCGCTGCACGTTCTCGACGCGAGCGATCCGTCCCACCTGGAGCAGATCGCCAGCCTCCCCGTCGCGGCTGATCCTACCGGCCTCGAGGTCGTGGGCGGGTACCTGTACCTCCTGGCCAACGACTCCGCCGGTGGATCGCTCCACGTCGTGGACGTGGCGCTGCCCGAGACGCCGGTGGAGATCGGCAGCCTTCCCTTCCCCGGCTTCGCCAGCGATCTCGCCGTGGCGGAGGGGCGGGCCTACCTGGCAGGCGGGGATGGGTATGGGCCCATGACGGCGAGCCTGCGCGTCGTGGACGTCTCGGACCCCGAGGCACCCGCCCCGCTGGGCGCCTTCGCGAGCGGCGCCTACCACGAGGGGGTCGCCCTGGTCGGGGGTCACGCCATCCTCGGCGGCACCTTCGACGTGCGCGTCGTCGACGTCACCATCCCCGACCGCCCAGCCGTGATCGGGGTGCTCGACACGCCCGGCTTCGTCGCGGACGTCGCGGTCTCGGGCGACCTCGCGGTGCTCGCGGACGAGTACGCCGTGCGCATCGTCGACGTCTCGGACCCCTCCGCGCCAGTGGAGCGGAGCGCGGTCGAGATCCCCTCGCGCGGGGTCGCGCTCGCAGGCAACCTCGTCCTCTCGGTCGACGGCTTCTCGCTCCGCGTGCTCGACATCTCGAATCCGGACGCGCCGGCTCCGCTCGGATCGGTCGAGGTGCTGGCCGATCGCGTCGAGTCGTTCGGCGAGCACGCGCTGGTGACCCATGCGCTCGGGCTCGCCTTCGTCGATCACTCGAACCCGGAGGCGCCGGAGGTGGTCGCGGAGTATCCCGGCGCGTGCGACGCCTGGGAGGCGACCGTCGAGGGTGCGACGGCGTTCGTCGCCAGCGGCTCGTGCGGCATCTCGCTCTTCGATGTCTCGAACCCCGACGCGCCCTTCTCGGATGGCATGTTCCGCTTGCAAGGCGCGAGCGTCCGCGGAATCGCGGTGGAAGGCCGGATCGCCGCAGTCGCCGCGGGAGCCGAGGGGCTTCGCGTCTTCGAGCTTGGCGAGGTTCCGCGCCTGTCGACGGAGATCGGAGCCCTCCGCCTCGGCGCATCCGGCGTCGTGAACGACGTGGAGCTCGAGGGTGGCATCGCCTGGCTCGCGGACCGGCTGCTCGCGATCGATCTTGCGAATCCAGCGGCACCCTTCGAGCTCGGCGGCCTCTTCGGTGGGGGATTCGACGTCGAGCGGGAGGGTGGCCTCAGCTACGTCGCCACCGGTCCGGCGGGTCTGCTCATCGTGGACTTCGGCCCCGAGTACGTGCCGGAGCCGGGGGCCGGCGTGCTCTCGCTGGCCGCCCTCGCGGCCCTCGCCGGAACGTCGCGCAGGAGGACGACATGGAACCGTCCGCCCCGGAATGGCGCCGCCTGCAGTGCTCGCTCCTGATCGTCGGGGTCCTCGCGTGGGACCCGAGCGCCCATGGTTCGGAGTGCACCCTAGGCCCCGGCCCGCACGCCGATCGCCAGGTCCTGCACGAGGGCGCGCTGCGCTCCTATTCCATGATCGTGCCCTCCGGTTGCGATCCCGCGCGGCCCTTCCCGCTGCTCGTCGAGCTGCACTCGTGGGACGTCTGTCCCGGCCCGGAAGGTCTCGCACAGTTCTTCGCGAAGCAGGCCTTCGCCGAGGAGCGCCGGATCGTCCTCGTCCGGCCGGTCGGATCCGATGGGCCTCCGTTCGGGGGCGCCGCCTGCGGCCCGAGCCACTGCTGGGCGACCGGGTCCGTCTTCGACATCCTCTTGTGCTCGACAAGGCCCCCGCCGGACGACGTCGCGTTCCTCCGCGCCGTCGTGGCCGATGTCGGCGGCGCCGTGCCCATCGACGAGCGGCGGATCTACGCCTACGGCGAGTCGATGGGGGGCGGCATGGCGCACCGCGCCGCCTGCGGCGCCCCGGACCTCTTCGCCGCCGTCGCGGCGACCGCCTTCCCGCTCCAGGAGGGCCGCCTGCCCTGCGCCCCGGACCGGCCGGTCTCGGTGCTCTATCTGCACGGGATCGAGGACAACTTCGTCTGGTACGACCGCGCCGCCGACCTCGCCGCCGGCATCGATCGCCCCTGCGACAACAAGGTCGTGCGAGGGGATGGCGTCTGCGATCAGGGGAGAGCGCCCGCGAGCTTCGCGCGCTGGGCCGAGCTCGATGGATGCCTGGGTGAGCCCGTCCGCACCTTCGCGCACGGCCGCACTCGCTGCGATCGGCACATGGCCTGCGCGGGGGACGTGGAGGTCGAGTTCTGCAGCACCGACGCCGGGCACGGGGTGTACGAGAATCCCGACGGGCTCGGCCGCGCCTACGTGTGGACGTTCCTCTTCGAGCGCACGCTGCCGATCCCCGAGCCGCGGAGCAGCGGCGCGGGCCAGGCTGGCGCCCTCTCGCTCGCCGTCCTGGCGGTGCTGCGCCGCTGGCGGAAGGCGTTCCGGTGAGCCCATCGCGTGAGGGTCCCGCGGGCGAGAGGCCCCTCACGAGCCCGGGCTCGTCCGCACCGCCGGGGTCCCGCCCGGAGCGGGCGCCTCCGCGCTCCGGAGCTCGACCACCCGCACGACCGACGCGAGGGCACGCAGATCCCCTTCGCTGCCGTCGAGCTGCCAGCCGAACAGGCGCGCCAGCGAGCGGATCGCGCGCGGGTGGCGGCGGCCGTAGGCGAGCAGCACCTCCTCGGCCTCCGCGCCCGAGACCTCGTGTGCCTCGACCGGCAGCGTCCGGCCGGCGGTCTCGATCCGCGCGTGGGGGGCGGCGCGCAGGTTGCGCAGCCACTCGGCGCGCGCGCCCCAGGCCGAGACCACCCACCACGTGCCGCGCTCGTGCCGGACGACCTCGAGCACGGCCCTCCGGAGCGCGCCGCTGCGCCGCCCGCGGTGCTCGAGGAGCAGGAAGCGGGCGCCGAGGAGCCTGCCGAGCCCCAGGCGATAGAGCGCGATCGGAAGGCGATACAGGAGCCGCGCGATCCCTCGCGGCGGCGGCACCTCTCGCAGCTTGCGCACGGCGGCGGCTCAGACCAGGGGCCGCTTGGCGACCATCAGGAAGACCACGGCGAGGAGGGCGGCCGTCGCCGTGAGCCCGAGGCCCGCGTAGAGCGGAGCCAGGGCGTGATAGGCCGGCGGCAGCGGCGCGTGACGCCGTGCGGCGTCGCGGGCGAGCCGCTCGAGACGGTGCTCGAGCCGCACGCCCCAGAACAGGATCAGCGAGAGCAGCGCGAAGAGGGCGATCCCCTCCGCGAGCCAGCCCGACCCGAGCGGGAGCCCCATGCGCCAGGCCATCGCGAGCCCGGTCGCCGGCAGGACGAAGCTCGGAGGCACGAGCAGGAGGCGATTGCTCCACACCACGGCGCCGAGCAACGCGGCGCTGGCCTCCGCGCTCGGCGCGCGGTCCGCGAGCGTCTTCGCGATCGCGTTGGCGAACGAGCCGCCCACGTAGCAGCAGGCGGCCAGCACGTGGAGCCACTCGAGGAGCAGCTGGAGATCGCTCACGCCCGCTCCTCCCCGGCCTCGCGCGCGAGCACCTCGACGAGGCGCCCGCACAGCCGGTGCAGGTCCCGCCGCTCGCGTGGCGCGAGCCCCGACAGGGCACGCGCGAGCCGCGCCTCGGCGCCGGGCCGCAGCTCGGCGACGAGCCGCTCGGCGCGGGGCGTGGGCTCGAGCCGCACCTCGCGCCCGCGGCGCGTCCGGCGCACGAGGCGATGGCCCGCGAGACGCCGCGTGAGGGCGTGCGCGTGCTGGCGCGTGACGCCGAGTGCGCCGCCGAGCCCCGTCTGGCTGAGCCCCGCCGGCGCGCTCGCGAGGACCGCCAGCGCGATGGCCTCGCCGACCGTGAGCGGCGTGCCCGCCACGACCCCGCCGAGCACGGCGCCGAAGAGCGCGTGGGCATGGCCGACCCGGTCGGCGAGCTCCCAGGCGAGGCGTCCGGCGTCGCGCGGCACGCGGCCCAGCGTGCCTTCGCGAGGTTCAACTGTCAACCTTGTTTACGATCTGGGATCCGAGCCGGCCGTGCCCGCATTCGGGCCCGACGAGCCACCCCGCCGCCCGTGCGCCCGGCGTCGATCAGCCGCCGCCCGCCGCCAGCTCCAGCACCACACCGGGATCACCGGGAGGCGCCGGGGCACCGATCTCGAGCCGCTCGGGGGCCACGCCGAACTCCGTGATCGCAACCTCGCGCACGGCCTCGGCGCGCGCGCGGGCCAGCGCGGCGAGCCGCTCGTCGGGGACCGGTGCCGCGGCGGCGTAGCGCTCGAGCTGGGCCTCGTCCGCGGGGTCGAGCGCGCCCTCCTCGCCGCGTGCGCGAGCCTGGAGGGCGCTCGCGATGCGCCGCCGCGCGAGGAAGCCCGGCCCGTCGGGCAGCTCCGGCAGGCCCTCGCCCGCCTCGAGTCGCTCGGCGAGGATGCGCTGCGCCACCAGCGGCCGGTCGGCATCGCCGGTGCGGCCGCGCAGGCGCAACGCGAGCTGCGGGCGCTCGGCGAGCAGCCGCACGACGCCCTCGTAGCGCCCGGCCTGGCCCTCCTCGGGCCCGGCGGCACCCGGCGCGCTCGCCACCGGCTCGATGCCGCCACCGCCCAGGAGCCCGCCGACCCCGGAGCCGACCGCGCCGAGCAGCTTGAGCGGCGAGGTGAGCGCGCCCACCAGCGCCTGGCGCAGCGCACCGGCCACGATCGAGCCGATCCCCGTGCTCGTGCCCTTCTCGTCCACGGTGACCGGGACCGAGAGCGAGATGTTGCCGCCGGGATCCCGCAGCAGGGCGAGCGCCACGTCGAGGGGGATCCCGAAGCGCTGCTCGAAGTCCCCGGGATTCCGGCTCGCGACGTCGAGCTTGTGCAGCGTGATCGCGTTCTTCGCGTCGTAGCGCTGGCCGCGCATGCGGAAGGTCGTCTTCACGGACGCGCTCCCGCCCAGCCGATAGCCCGCGGCACTCTCCGCGTACGGGTTGAAGGGCGCGAGCGCGAGCCGGTTCAGGGTGAACTTCGCCTCGCCCTTGTCTCCATCGAGCGCTCCGACCAGCTCGAAGCGCCCGCCGTCCGCCGCTGCACCCGTCACCTTCAGGCTCTGCGCCACGCGCTCCGGGAAGCGCAGTCCCTCGGCGCGCGCGACGAGATCGCGGAACACGCCCTTGTAGGGCGGCTCGACGCTGGCGTCCTCGAAACGGAGCGTCTTGCCGTCGAGCGCGAACGACGCGACCGCGACCGAAGGGCTCGCGCCGCCCGCGGCCTCGATGCCGCCGAGCTCGATCGTGAGGCCCTCGACGGTGCCCTGGCGCGGGCCGGCACCGCGCGCGTCCTCGAAGCCGAGGGTCTGGCCCTTCACCGCGAGCTTCCCGACGGTGACCGCCGGCGCCTCGCCCGCCGTGCGGACCGCGATCCCGGTAGCGTCGACCCCGAGCCCGTCGATCGAGGCCGTGAGCGGCTGTTCGCCGCTGCGATCTTCGAAGCGCAGGCGGCCCTCGCTGAGCTCGAGGGCAGCGAGGTCGAGCTCGACGGGCGCCGCCCCGGACGCCTCGGCCTCCTGCGCCGGCGCGGCCGGAGGCCCCGGCTCCGCGGGCACGTCCGCCGGCGCCTCCGGCTTCGACCCGCCCCCGCCGAGCAGGGCGTCGAGCGCCGGCGTGGGCGGCGCATAGCGCACCTCGGGCGCGACGAGCCGCACGCGCTCGAGCGCCACGCGCGTGGTCGCGGGCGGCGCGCCCTCCTGCGGGAACGGCGCGCGGATCTCCCGGATCGCGATGGCGAGCTCCCGCCAGCCGAGCGCCACCTCCTCGTCCTTCGGGTCGGCGATCGCGAGCGCGTCGAGCGCCACGTCGCCGGAGAGCCGCACCCCCGGCGGCTCGCTGCCGTCCGCCGCGAGGCTCGCCTTCACGTCGAGCGTCGCTGCGGAGTGCGCCGAGCGCAGCCAGCGCGCGAGCTCTGGATTCGACGCGACCAGCAGCGGCGGGAAGGGGAGCTTCTGCCAGGCGACCTTCCCGTCGAAGGCGGGGGGCAGGATCCCGGCCTGCCCGTCGAGCTCGAGCTGCCCGCCCTCGACTTCGAGCACGAGGTGCAGCGGGAAGCGCTCGCCTTCGTTCGCGCTCACGCCCTCGGCGTGCAGGGTCAGGGCGACGTCGAGCGGGCCGGCATCGGTGATCCAGACGAACTGCGCGCGCTCGATCGCGACCCGCTCGACCCGGTAGCCGGGGCCGTCGCTGCCAGCCGGCGCGGGCTCGGCAGCCCGTGCGGGCTCGGCAGCCGGTGTGGGCTCGGCAGCCGGTGCGGGCTCGGCAGCCGGTGCGGGCTCGGCAGCCGGCGTGGCCGGCGGTGCCGCCGCGGGCCCCTCCGCCAACACGAAATCACGTCGCACGCGCAGCACCGGCCCGCGGATCCCGACCCCGCCGAGGTCGAGGCTCGTGCCCCGGATGCCGACCCGGTCGAGGCCGAGCTCCTCGAGCCCGAGCTCGACGAGCAGATCACCGCTCGTCTCGTCGGTGATGCGGACGTCGGGGTTGCGCAACGAGAGCTTCTCGACGGACAGCCGCCACGGCTCGCCGGGCGCCTCCGGCGCAGCGGGCTCCTCCGGCTCCGGCTCGGACGCAGCGGTCGGCCGCGCGTGCGAGAGGGGATCGATGCGGCCGTCGGCCATCCGCTCGAGCCGCACGCGCGGCGCGTCGATCTCGAGCGCTGCGAGCGAGAGCGTCCGCGAGACGAGCGGCCCCCAGTCGAGGTCCGCGAAGACCCGGTCCCAGCGCAGCAACGGCTCGCCGGGCTCGGAGCGCTCGGGCTGCCCGATCGCGACGGCGGGCGCCCCGGGCCTTGTCTCCGGGGCCGTCGCTGCCTCGGTCGCAGCCGCGAGCCCGCCCTCGGGCGCGCCGGCCTTCGGCGGCGCCGGCGCCGCCGCCGGCACGAAGCGCTCCGGCAGCACGGCGTCCGCCCGGCTGCCGATCGCGAGGCCCTCGATCGTCACGCGACCCCGCAGCAGCTCGAGATCGACGTTCTCGATCCGGATCGGAAGCCCGAGATAGCGCGGGCCCGCCCAGGCGGCGCCGCGCTCGAGCGCGGTCGGGAGCGCGAGGCGGAGCGCGAGCAGGAGCACCACCGCGACGCCCGCTGCGATCGCGAGCCGCCGGCGCCAGCGGCGTCGCGGCGGTCCGGCTCCGGCAGCGGGTCGACTCGGCTCGGCGCTCATGCAGCTCTTCCTCCCGCCTCCCGAGGTAGCCCCGTGGCGGGGGGAAGGTCAAACGGGCCGAAAACGGAAACCGCCCCTCGCTCTGGGGGGCGAGGGGCGGTTCCTGCATTCCTGGCGAAGCGCCTAGTAGCGATCGCGATCCCGGCCGCCGCCGTAGCCGCCGCCACCGCCGCCGCCGTAGCCGCCGCGGCCACCGCCGCCGCCGCCGCCGTAGCCGCCGCGGCCGCCGCCGCCGCCGCCGTAGCCGCGGCCACCGCCGCCGCCGCCACCGCCGGCCGGACGGGAGGTCGCCTCGTTCACGCGAAGCGGCCGCCCGCCGAGGTTGCGCCCGTCGAGCTGGCGCATCGCCGCGTCCGCGGCGTCGCCGTCCGACATCTCCACGAACGCGAAGCCACGGGGCCGGCCCGTCTCGCGATCGGTGATGACGCTCACGGAAGCGACCTCGCCGTGGGCTTCGAACAACTCGCGAAGCTCGGCCTCGGTGGTGGTGAACGGGATGTTGCCAACGTACAGCTTCTTGCTCACTCGATTTCCCAATGCGATGCCGCGCGCAACTCGGGCGCGCGCTCGCGAAGAACCGTCAGGATCCTGTGCGGAACATCCGGCAGCCGGAGCCCAATCGGTTGGTGACACCGCGAACCAATCGCGGCGTCGGGCTCAGAAGGAAGGACGAACAGGCGGGAGATTCCCGTTGGCTGCGCATCTACCTGGAGAACGCCCGCGCGGCAGGATGCCGCATCGCCCCCCGTCCGCAAGCAGCAGCGGGCTAGGGTCACGGGGCGGAGACGGGTGGGGGTGGGTTCCGGACCCCGGGGGCCGGGCCGGCGAGGCGGATCGCCAGGCGCCAGCGCGAGGGCTCGGTGGGAGCCCGACCCCATGACACCATCCGGCGCAAGAAGGAGGGCATCACGATGTGGACCCCGTCCGAACGGGCGCGCCGGGATCCCGGGGGCCTGGCGCTCGACGACGGCGTCCGTCGCCGCTCCTGGGCCGAGCTCGACGATCGCGTCCGTCGCTGGGCGCGGCTCCTGCGCGAGGACCTGGGGCTCGCACCCGGGGACCACGCCGCGGTCCTGCTCGGCAACCGCGCAGAGGGCGTCGAGGCGATCCTGGCCGCGATCCAGGCCGGGATCTGGATGACGCCCATCAACTGGCACCTGGCGCCCGACGAGATCGCCTACGTGGTGCGCGACTCGGGTGCCCGCGTGCTCTTCACCGACCCCGAGCACGAGGCCGTCGCGCGCAGCGCCGGCGGCGCAACGGTGCTCGTCGCGGGCGACGAACTCGAGCGCGCGCTCGCGGGCGCCCGCGACGAGCCGATGCCGCTCGAGGGCCCCGCCGGCGGCAACATGATCTACACGAGCGGCACGACCGGCCGCCCGAAGGGCGTCAGACGCCTCCAGGCCGCGAGCCTCGGCCAGGCGCTCGCGGGACAGCAGGCCTACGCGCG
>WBZY01000939.1_pt1 | contig 17952 bp, 20 predicted proteins | sample 5204191 | NCBI WGS metagenome assembly WBZY01 (sample SAMN12344363, study PRJNA552823) | activated sludge metagenome | biome: Activated sludge suspended growth; feature: Anammox Sidestream; material: Wastewater; isolation source: activated sludge from anammox sidestream of wastewater treatment...
AGCCCTCGTGATACACGCCGCCGCTATCTTTGATGCACAACGTCGCGCTGAATTCATCCGACGCCTGCCCCGCGCCGACGACCGCCATATCCACCGTGACCAACTCCGCCACATCAGATGGGATTCCCGCCGACGCGCCGTGACCCACCTCCTCATAATTGGAGATGTGGAAGTACACGCTTCTTTTCGGACTTCGGCCTGATTCTGCCAACGACTTGATCGCCGCCACGACATTCGCCACGCACGCCTTGTCGTCGAGAAATCGCGAGCGGATGAATCCGTTCGTCACCTCGACGCGCGGATCGAACGCCACGCAATCGCCAATATTGATTCCCAACTCGCGCGTCTCTTTTTCAGATGTTGTGCGCGCGTCGAGTCTCACTTCCATGTGATCGTCATTGCGCGGAGTGTCTGTCCCCCCAAAAATATGACCCGACGCATTATCAATCAACACCGATCCGCGAATCTTCTCGCCCTTCGACGTGAACACCCACACGCCTTCGGTTTCAATCGTGGGCCACTGCACCCCGCCAATGCGACTCAACTTCAGCCGTCCGCTCGACTTGATCTCCTTGACCACCGCACCAAGCGTATCCACATGCGCAGTCAACGCGACGGGAGGTAAATCACTTTCCACTGTCCACTTTGCAACGAGCGCGCCTTTGCGAGTTCTCGATAACTCCAACTGCTTATACTGCGACAACTCCTTTTCGACAAACGCAATCGCAGGCTCCGCAAACCCTGTGGGTGAGGGGATGTTGAGCAACTTCACGAGGAAGTCAACAAAATATTCTTGATTGATGGATGGTAATGACATAATTCTCCTCTTTTCAAATAACATCGCTGGTTGAGTAGCCCGAGGCGATAGCCGAGGGCGTATCGAAACCAGCAGTATTCAATCATACTTCTGCAACGAGAATTGCTTTACGACGCGGTGGTCTCGATACGTCCTTCGTCTCCGCTCCGCTTCCGCTTCGATAAACTCAGCGCAATGGCTCAGGACTACTCGACCACCGAACCTTCCAACTTTCAAACCTTTAAACCTTCGAACTCCATAATCTTCTCCCGCCACTCCTGTGGAACGGGAATCGTCTTCTCGGCGCGATAATCATACGTCACCATCACCACTTCGCCTTTGGCAATTTCCCTGCCCGAATCCGTATCCACGATATTCTGCTCCCACGTCATGGACTTGTTTCCCAACTTCGCAATGTGCACTCCAACCTTGATGTTCTGCTCAAAATAAACTGGCTCAAGATAGGTGATGTGCACATCCGCCAGAATCACGCCGATTTCCATAAAGGATTGATCTTTCGTGAACAATCCCAAATTTAGCAGATACGCAATCCGCGCCTGCTCAAAGTAAGTGAGATGCTTCGCGTTGTTGACATGTCCCTGCGGATCCAAATCCCCGTAACGGACTTCGATGGGATGATAGAAACGAAAATCGCTCATAGAGAGCGATTATAGTCGAATTGTTTTCCTGAGAATTTCAGAGTCTCGCAAGAACTCCAAGATGCTTAATGTCTCGAAGTTCTCAAATCTAAGCTCCAGCCAGCGCATATTCGCGTACATCAACCTTTGCTCCAGCCGTTGCCATTTTTTCGGCTTCTCTAAGAAGGTTGGCTGTCACAACTTGGTCGGTGTACGCTTCGCCGCAGTTGGGGCAAATCTGCGCAGGAACGTTTTTCACAACAAAAGTCAGTTGGTCTCGTTCCAATAAAACCGACGTTGTTCCCGCGACCGTATTGGCTTGGTTACAAATTACGCATTTCATTACTTTCTACTCCTAAAGTCTGCATTCCATCGACTCGGATCAGGCTCATAAACAGTGATCACAATTGTCTTATCGTCTTCCTTGTTGTCCGCAATGACCACATGAAGCGGTCGGCTCTTACTCCAGCCCAATACTAATCGACTGGGGTAGGGCTTGTCGTCAGGATAATTTTCAATGGTTTCACCCGTTTGTATAACTTGTATCACGTCTTCATCATTGATCCGTCGTTCAAACATCCTTTGGATGGCGTGAACACGAAAAATAATGTTGCCGTTGACCATACGAGAAATTATAGCATCTTCCCGATTTCTGCTCGATACCAAACTACCTACAAAACCTCGCCAACCCCTTGCCGTCTTTTATCCCTATCCTGCCATCGAGATTATCGATCAATCCATGCTCCTTGAACATCACCATCGCCTGATTGACCCTCTTCCGCGACGCGCCGACCAAGTCGGCGATGTCTCCCTGCGTCAGCGTGATGCGGATTTGTGTCACGCCGTCTTTTTCGTGCCCGTATTTCTCGGCGAACGCCAGCAGTTGACGCGCCACGCGTCCGTTCACATCCAATGTTGCCAGCGCTTGAATGAGTTGATCCGATAACCGCACACGCGCAGAGAGAATCTTTACCAAGTTTCGCGCCACAGGCGGGAAGTTATCAAGCAGGTAATTGAATGTCGTCCTATCCATCCACAACATCAGACTGCTTTCCAACGTCACCGCGCTGGCAGAGCGACCGATGCTGTCAATCAGACTCATCTCGCCAAGCAAATCGCCGCTTCCCAGTATCGAAAGAATCACATCCCGTTCGCCTTGCTCGACGTGAATTTTCACCGTACCATGCAAGATGATATACACCGCCTCGCCAGGTTGTTCGATGGTCATCACATTGCGTCCCGCCTCGAAGATGCGGCGATGCGCGTGCTGGGCAACCCAATCGAGTTGAGTCGGCGTCAGCCCTGCGAACAGTTCAATGTCCGCGAGCAGATTGCGCGTGTTGTCCTTCCTGATCTCATCCATTTTGAGCATATTGTACTGCCCTTTCTTTCGCGCTGAGCGGAGGGAGCGGAGCGACTGAAGACGAAGCGCTTTGCAACACAATCTCCAACCCCTCATACGCCGCAACCGAATCCTCGAACAGACTCTTCGCCGTCCGTTCCATGCCCGCGATCATCGCGTCGTCATACGACGGATCGTGATGGAACAACACCAACTGTCCAACTTCTGCGGCCGCGGCAACTTCGCAAGCCATCGTCACCGTCGAATGTCCAAACCCCTGCGTTGATGGAAAGCCCGCCAACTGTCCGCGATAATGTTCCTCCAAATATTGCGCGTCGTGAATCAGCACATCCGCATCCCGCGCGAACTGCGCAAGTTTTCGATCCGTGCCGACGTAGCCCTCGGTGTCCGTCGAATACACAACGGATTTTCCGCGCCACGTGATTCGGTAGACGTAAACCCCACCAGGATGCGCGTACGATTTGTGAATGCGGATGACGACCGCTTCTTCTCCGACGGGGACGCCTGACTCAGCCACTCGGACTCCCTCGGCATCCCAAACGACGATCTGCGACTCGCGCACCGCTTGAATATCTTTCGACGAAGCCATGTCACGTAACCCGACAGGAAACGTTTCAGACGATTGATTCCGCTCCAACACATTCTTCAACGATTCGTGCGTGCCGTCGGGTCCGTAGATGTGCAGTCTCGCGCTCGGCATGTACGCGGGGACGAAGAACGGAAATCCCTGCGTGTGATCGTGATGCAAATGGCTGAACAGTAACAGAAGTTCGCCCGCCCGTTTCGTCCGCGCCAACTCACGACCCAACGGGATGATCCCCGTCCCCGCATCGAGGATGATCGTCCGCTCGCCCGCGCGGACCTCCACGCTGGATGTGTTCCCTCCATATTTGATCGTCCCCGCGCCAGGGGTGGGATAACTCCCGCGCGCTCCCCAAAATTTGACTCTCAACTCGTTAGGCATCTCGGCATCTCCTTTCATTGTGTAGGATGCGCTCTCTAGCGCATCCGTTGGCGCAAGAGAGCGCCAACTACGCAAATTAATTTCTACTCGTATTATCCTCACGAACAAAAATCGCTCAAGGAAAGTTTTCGCAAAATGGGTGAGAAGTTTTTCACAAAGGAGGTTACACATCCGCGCTGAGCGGAGGTCTGAGCGAAGCGATAGCGAAGACGACACTTGCACCTGGCGCAAGTGCAGGTGAGACCGCAGTCGAAGCGCCGCCAGAAAAATTAGAAAATTTGTGCTATACTCGCCCTATGGCAGTCATCCGCTCCTCAGACATCGGGAACTACCTCTACTGCCGCCGCGCGTGGTGGTACAAGAAGCAGGGAGTCGAATCGGAGAACCAAGCCGAAATGGCAACAGGCTCCGAACTCCACCGCCAGCACGGACGCAAAGTCCTCGCCTCCACCCTCGCGCGGACGGTTGGGCTAATCCTATTGATGCTCGCGCTAATCCTGCTCGTCGCCTACTGCACCGCCCGCCTCATATAAAAATACGAAGTACGCAATACGCAGTATGACCTTGTACCTCGTACCCCGTAACTCGTAACTTGTCCTCCCCATGCTCTACCTCTCCCTCGCCCTCCTCCTCCTCGCCCTCCTCTTCTTCTGGCAATCGAATCGTCAAAGGAGCGAAGCAGGCTTGCCAGGCGGACGCGTCATTTACACCGACACGCGCGGGTGGAGCAAACTGGAGAAGCCGCTGTTCTACGCCGCGTTGGAGTTGACAGGCAAACCCGATTATCTCGTAGAACAAAATGGAAAGATCATCCCCGTCGAAGTGAAATCGGGACGCGCGCCCGAAGCGCCATATGACTCGCACATTTATCAATTGGCATCGTATTGTTTATTGGTCGAGAAAACGTACGGCAAACGTCCGCCGTATGGGTTCGTCCATTATGAGGATAAAGATTTTTCGGTGGAGTACACAAACGAGTTGGAACAGTCCCTGTTGGAGTTGATCACCGAAATGAAGCGCGATGGGATGAAGCGAGAAGTCTCAAGGTCGCACGAGCAGGCGTCCCGTTGTAAAAGATGCGGGTTTCGATCCGTTTGCGATCAGAGTCTGGCGTGAAGGACGTAAACACGGAAACACAGAGACAAGTAGACACGTAAACAAGTCGTAACTCGTAACTTGTATCTCGTATCTCGTAACGTGTATCCCTATCTACTTGTATACCTGTATACTTTATAATACCCCCATGCCCGAACCGTTCATCCCCAAGCGACCCGTCGTCACCGCGCATCAGAAAATGCCCGAAGCCGTGACCGAAGCGGAAGCGATGTCTGCGTACTTGAAAAGCAAAGGCATGGACGCGCCTTGCGGTTCGATCTACGATGAAGATTTACGCAAGCGCGTGCGCGGCGGCGAATTCGATATGCTCATCATCGCGGGCGGAGATGGAAGCGTTTTGCGCGCGGGTCATCTCTGCGCCCCGAGCGGAGTGCCGATCCTCGGCGTCAATTTGGGCAGGCTCGGTTTTCTCATTCAAGTGGATCGCCGCGAGTGGCGCGAGTATTTTGACAAATTGTTCAATGGCGAGGCGTGGATCGAGAAGCGCATGATGCTTCGCACCGAGCACATCCGCGCGGGCGAGTCGTTGGGTGAGTGGTACGCGCTGAATGAAGTGGTGGTCGGGCGCGGCGCGAACCTGCGACCCGTGCATCTCACCGCTTCGGTGGATGGAAGCCTGCTCACCCGCTACCTTGCGGATGGACTCATCGCTTCGACTCCGACGGGTTCAACTGCCTACGCCCTCGCGGCGGGCGGACCCATCCTGCCGCCGAAGTTGCGCAATATTTTGCTCGTGCCAATCGCGCCGCATCTATCAGTGGATCGCGCCGTTGTGCTGGCTGAAGGCTCGACGGTGACCATGACGCCGAAAAGCGAAAATGCCGTGCTGAGCGTGGATGGTCAATCGCCGATCACGTTGATGGAAGACGATCACATAGACGTGCGCGCGGCGGACATCAACGCGCAATTCGTCCGCTTCGGCGACCCTGGATATTTTTATCGCAACCTCACTGCGCACATGAATGAAAATTCGTTGGGAATGCCGAGATGAGGAGTTTAAACACAAAGGACACGAAGGTCACTAAGGTTGGAAGAACGATGAGCGAATCGCCTTTCCTTGAGTTTCCCCTTTGTGTACTTTGTGTCACTTCGATAAACTCAGTGCAAAGCCTTCGTGGTAAGAAAAATTAGAGATGCCGAGATGACAGAATCAACCGAAACTTTGTATTGCTACAACCACCCATCCCGCGAAACATCCCTGCGATGCAAGCGTTGCGAACGTCCTATCTGCACTTCATGCGCGGTTGGTACGCCGACGGGTTACATGTGCAAGGATTGCGTGCGCGAACGAAAAAAAACCTTCGATACATCCGCATGGTACGACTACGTCTTGGGTTTCATTGTGGCTGGGTTTCTCTCGGGTGTGGCTTCGTTCCTGGTCACCATGATCGGCAGTATCGGCTTCTTCGGATGGTTCCTCATTGCCGCAGGCGCGCCGACAGCAGGCGTGATCATCGCGGAAGGCGTGCGCTCGATCACGCGGAAAAGGCGCTCGCGGTCGTTATTCATCACGATCGCGGTTGCGGTCGTATTGGGCGCATTGCCGATCATCGTCTTGGAAATTTTCATCTTTGATATCTTCGGCATCGTCTTTCAGGTCATCTATCTTGTGATCGCCACTCCCATTGTGTACACACGACTTTCTGGAATCCAATTGTTCAGATAAAACTTACCCATGCTAACCGAACTTCACATCCACAACTTTGCGATCATAGACAAACTCGATCTGCGTTTTGGTCCTGGGCTCATCATCCTCACGGGTGAGACGGGCGCGGGCAAATCCATCATCCTCGATGCCGTCGTCATGCTCATCGGCGGCAAAGCGGACACGACCTTCGTGCGCACCGATTCAGATGCCGCGTTCGTCGAGGGTGTGTTCCAGCTCAAAGGTCCCGAAAGAGAAGCGGTGCACTCCATCCTGCAACGCGAAGAATTGATGGACGATCCGAATTATGTGGTGCTGATGCGCGAAGTCCGCAAAGAGGGACGGAGTGTGGCGCGCGTCAACGGGCGGACGGTGAGCGTTTCTCTTTTAAAAGAAATCGGATCGCTGGTGGTGGATATTCACGGGCAGGCGGAGCATTTGTCGCTTCTCGATTCACGCGCCCATTTGGGTCTGCTCGACCGCTTCGCTGAAGTTTCGCGTCCCCTCAGCGACTATCGTCAGACGTATCACGCGTTGCTTGGCGTGCGCCACGAGTTGAATGAGTTGCGAAAAGCGCAAGCGGATGCGGATCGGCGCGTGGAGTTTCTCACGTATCAAGCGGAGGAGATCGAAGCCGCGCGATTGAAGGCGGGCGAAGATGATGAACTGCGCAAGGAGCGCGACCGACTCGCAAATGCCGAGTCGCTGGCGCAGAACGCGCAAGAGGCGTTGGCTGTGTTGGAAGAAGGCTCGCCTGAGACGCCCGCCGCCACCGACCTGATCGGGCAAGCCGCGCAAGCCCTGCACGCGCTCGCAAAAATCGACTCGGCTCAAAGCGAGTTGGCGAATCAAGCCGAAGTGTTGATCGAAACGATCTCGGATGTGGTTCACAACCTGCGCGATTATTTGGAAGAGATCGAGTTCAACCCGAAGCGACTTGATGAAGTGGAAGAGCGGCTTGATTTAATTCATTCGCTCACGCGCAAATATGGCGGGAACATTCCCGCCGTGATCGCCTCGGGCGAGAACGCGCGCAAACAACTCGAAACCATCACGGGCGCGGCGGATCGAATCGATGAGTTGGAATTGGATGAAGCAAAACTGCTTGAGAAATTGGGCAAGCAGGGATTAGCGCTTTCAGAAAAACGCAAATCTGCCGCCACAAAGATGGGAAGTGGTATCGAAACCGAACTCAATGACCTGAAAATGTCCGCCGCGAAGTTTGGCGTGGACTTTCAAACGAAGCCTGACCCGAACGGCGTGCCGCTCAATGGAGGTCCGCGCATTGGGTTTGACCAGAACGGCATTGACCGCGTCGAGTTTTTGATCGCGCCGAACCCTGGCGAGGGACTCAAACCGTTGGCAAAGATCGCCTCAGGCGGCGAGACCTCGCGGCTGATGTTGGGACTCAAAAATGTTTTGGCGAGAGCCGATGAAGTCCCTTCGTTGATCTTCGACGAAATTGATCAGGGCATCGGCGGGCGCGTGGGCATGACGGTTGGTCAGAAGTTGTGGAATCTCTCGCGGTCACATCAAGTGTTCTGCGTGACGCATCTTCCGCAGTTGGCTGTCTTTGGCGACGAGCATTATCAAGTGCAAAAGTTGATCCAGGGCAATCGCACACTCACACGCGTCGAACGTCTCGACGGCGAGCCGCGCCTGCTCGAACTCTCGCAAATGCTCGGCGAAGTGGGCGAGGGGACATTGAGGTCCGCGCATGAGTTGATGCAGGTGGCAAGGCAGATAGTGAAAACTTCAAAGTAATGTCGCAAAAATCCCGTTCAAATGAGCGGGATTTTTCGCAAGAATCAACCAGGGTGAAATCCGCCATCACCGTCATGGAATTCAAAGATCATCCTCGTGTCTGGATTCGCAGAGTTAATATCACTATACTTGCGCCCATTCAAGAATTATAGGACGTACGCAGTTGAACCTGTTGCGCCGCAGTTGCACTGCCGCCAACTGCGTAAGCCCTGAATTAGAAACCCTGTCTTCATACATCGATGAAAAGGATACAACATGTTTACAACCTTCGCCCCTCTCAGCCCAGACCTTACAGCGGACGAACGTCTCGACGCCATTCGTGAAGCCTACAATGAAGACCGCTCACAGATGACCCTCATGCTTGCGCATCAACTGCGCATCCCCGAAGTGGACATCCTGCGCGCGCTTGAAGGCGACACTGCCCGCGAATTGGATGGTTCGCGCTGGGAGGAAATCATCCGCGCGTTCGAGCCGCTAGGCAAAGTGACCGTCATCGTGTCGAACGGCGCGACCACGGTCGAGGTGTTCGGTCAGTTTGGAAAATTTTTCAACAAAGACGGCTTTTTGAATATCCGGACCGACACCCTCGATATGCACATCCGCGGCTGGGAACTGGCTTCTGTGTTTGCCTTCCGCAAACCGAGTCATCTCGATAAACACGAATCGTTGTCTTTCCAATTCTTCGACACGCGAGGGAATGCCGCGTTCAAGGTTTTCCTCAACTTCGATGGCGGGGAACCCGCGGCTGAAGTGAAGCAAGGATACGAAGATTTCATCGCGAAGTTCCAAAAGAAACAATAAAGAACTCTCCGAGGTTTCTGGGTCCTCTGTGGCAAAGAGGGTTGTTGACTCTACCGTTTTAACGGGAATTCTTTTTAGGACTTACACAATTGAACCTGTTGCGCCGTAGTTGCGCTGCGGCGGCGGCAGTACAACTGCCCGCCAACTGCGTAAGCCCTGTTTATTCAAACACAAAGGACACGACGGTCACAAAGGAAGGGCTCAAGGAATCCAATCTCTTTGTGCCGCCCTGGCGCCGCCCGCCAGGGCAGGTGTGTGCCTTTTCTGGTGAGGCTCTTTCCCGTTTAAGTACGGGAGACCCGGGTTATTACATGCCTGGTTCGCCGCTCCCCTTCCCTTCACATCTCATCGGGTTCCTGTAAAACTTGTTAGAATGTGAGAATTCGCGTCAACCGATGAAACCTCAGTTTCACACCTCCCATGACTGACAATTTTTCCGCACATCCCGAAGAAGCGGTGGGAGCTGTCTGCCTACCGAATATCAGCCCGAAAGAGAGAAAGAAGCGCGAACGATTCGCCGCGCGGTATTTTGTCTTCACGCTGGCTGTGTTAGCCACGCTCGTCATATTCGATATACATCCGCTTTGGCGTTTGCCGTTGTTCTTCATGTTCAGCGCGGCGACCACCAGTTACATTCAAGCCCTCGACAAAACCTGAGTATTGCTCGCCTCGCGCGGTCTGCGCCATACCTCCGACACAATAGAACGCATCCAAGACAAATCAGAGTTGCAACAAATGCGGCGTCAGGCGCTACGCGTCATCATCAAGGGCGGGTTTGCCGCATTGCCATTTACCTTGCTTGCCTATCTACTTCCATAAATCCTGCGGTGTATAATCATCGCATGATCCTCGACCTTCCCCTCATTCTCGAAACTCGACGAAACCACGCGCTCGAACATGCCACGCTTCATCTGCTCGCGCGCAAATATAAAAACCAATCCATGGCGGGACATTCCAACCCGACGGGATTTTTTCTGCTCGGCGACGTTCCCACCGACGACGTGATCGCCTGCGCGAACGAAGCGCATACGCGACTCAACGCGGGCGAAAGCGGACTCGCCGTCCACGAGGGATGCGGGACCAATCTGGTCGCCGCCACGCTTCTTCCCGCGACGTTTGCCTGGATGCCCCTCCGTGGAGCGCGTTCCACCTTTTGGCGCGTCGGGCTGATTCCTTTTGCGTTGATGCTCGCCCTCTTCGGCTATCTCTTGAGCCGCCCGCTTGGACCCTGGCTCCAAAAACACATCACCACCGAAGCGGACTTGGGCAACATGCAGATCGTGGATGTTCGGCTTGTTCGCAAAGGCGTTCATCGAGTTGTAACCAAGTAGACAAGTAAACACGGAAACAGGTAAACAAGTACACACGTAACTTGTAACTCGTATCTCGTAACTTGCATCTCCACTTTCTTCATCTTTCATAATTCATCCTTCATCCTTTTCCCCATGCCCAACCTCTACTTTCTCTTTGGCAACGACGAATTCGCCATCTCGCGCAAGCTCAAGGATTTCGACTCGGACTTCACCGACCCCACCAGCGCGGACATGAACACGGCGCGCCTCGACGCGCGTTCGATGAGCGAAACGGACTTGAACACCGCCGTCAACGCCATGCCGTTCCTCGCCAAGCGGCGACTTGTCTTGTTGGCAAATCCATCTTCAAAATATAACAACGCCTCATTGAGAAAGAAATTTCTCGAATTCATCGAAAAAGCGCCAGAGACGACTCGGATTGCGATGTACGAATCCGTTGAACCAAAAGAAGCGGATAAACACTGGCTGGTGAAATGGGCGGAGAAAAACAGCAAGTCCATTCAAACCAAAGCCTTCATGCTCCCGAAACTCAGAGATATGACAGGCTGGATCGTCAACGAAACGAAAAATCAAGGCGGGGGGATCGAGCCGCGCGCCGCGGAGATGCTCAAAGACATGGTCGGCATGGACACGCGTCAGGCGGGGATGGAAATCTCGAAGTTGCTGGCGTACGTCAATTGGGCGAGGCAGGTCAACGTCGCGGATGTGGAAGCGGTCTGCATCGTCACGTCACAGCAATCGGTGTTCGATTTCGTCGACGCCTTGTCGAGCGGCAACGGCAAATCGGCACAACACTTATTGCATCGCCTGCTCGAAACCGAAGACCCGTTTTCACTGTGGGGGATGGTGGTGCGACAGTTTCGCCTGTTAATTCAAGCGCGAGAAATCCTCGACGGACGCGGAAACAAGGATGATGTGGCGCGCGCGCTGGGCGTGCATCCGTTTGTGGCAGAGAAGACGACGGGACAGGCTGGGCGCTTTTCGATCGAATCGCTTGAAAGCATCTATCGAAAATTACTGCGCATCGACGAGCGGGTCAAGACCGGGCAGTCCACACTCGATCTGGCGCTGGACACGCTGATCGTTGAATTAACGAACTGATTCGGGATTGAAAATCCGTACCGCAAAGTTCACTTTGCGCCTGAACAGTGTTCAAACGTGAAGCGAGAGGGGCGCGCAATAGAAATTGATACAATACGCTTATGCCAAAAATTCGTTTGGATGTATTACTGGTCGAGCGCGGACTCGCCGAATCGCGCGCCAAGGCGCAAGCCCTCATCATGGCGGGACAAGTCCGTGTGGCGGATCAGGTCGCGTTGAAGTCTGGAGCGTCCGTGGACAGCGAATCCACCGTGACAGTGGACTCCGGTCCGCGCTTCGTCTCACGCGGCGGCGAAAAACTGGATGGCGCGCTCGAAGCGTTCCAACTCGATGTGAAAGATTTTGTCTGCGCGGATGTCGGCGCGTCCACCGGCGGATTCACCGATTGCCTGCTTCAACGCGGCGCGGCGAAAGTCTACGCAATAGATGTAGGCAAAGGCATCCTGCACTGGAAACTCCGCAACGATCCGCGCGTGGTTGTGATGGAGGAGACCAATGCGCGGTATGTTGAGTCACTGCCTGAACAGGTTGATCTCGTAACGATAGATGCTTCGTTTATTTCGTTGAAGATTTTGTTGCCGGTGGCGAAGAAATGGTCTACCGACTTTCCACTTTCCACTTTACAAATGAAGAATAGAAAGTGGAAAGTGGAACATGTTATCGCCCTCATCAAGCCTCAATTCGAAGCCGGTAAAAAGGATGTCTCGCGCGGCGACGGCGTGATCCGCGACCCGGAGATTCACAAGCAAGTGCTTCTTGATGTTTTGAGTTTCGCCCAAAGCGAGGGCTTCGGCATCCGCGGGCTGGTGAAGAGTCCGCTGTTGGGACCGAAGGGGAATGCCGAGTTTTTGGCGTGGATGGATCAAGCTTCCAATCCCGAGCGAAGCGATTTGGATAGTTTGCTCAGAAAATTAGGTATATAATCCAAGCAAGGTTTTACCAGTTAACGTGAAAGGCAAACGATGAACGAATATCAATTTACTGTTGTCATTGAACCAGATGAGCAGGGGTATCATGCCTTTGTGCCTGCCTTGCAAGGCTGCCACTCATTTGGAGATACCGTTGAAGAAGCAAAAGCGAATATCATGGAGGCGATTGAAGTTCACGTCGAATCCATGCTCGAAGATGGCGAGTCTGTGCCTGTGGAACGCGATCCCGTTTTCATCACCCGACTTTCCGTCCCAGTGGCGGCATGAGCGAAAAATTTCCGCGCGTCACGTGCGATGAATTGGTACGAGTGTTGAAAAAGGCGGGATTTGTCGAAAAGAGGCAGAAGGGCAGTCACCTTACCATGTGGCGCGAAGCGGATAAGCGACGCGTGACCGTTCCAATTCACCGAGGTCGTGAAGTTCTTATTGGCACATTACGAAGCATTCTGCGTGACGCGGATATTGCGGGAGATGATTTCCGCGCTTTGCTCACGAAGTAAGCCAGTTTCTGGATGAAGTAGAGCAAGCGCTCGCCGCGCTTGATTTACCGTAAGGGCAACAGCGAGTTTTTGACGTGGAGGAAATCAGGCAAAGCCGGGCGACGCATCCACGCCGAGTAAATATCTGGCGCGTTATGTTAAGGCACTGGCTGCCAGGAAACGTTGTAATACTGCGCATCTGCTCCAAGAACTATCTTTACCAGTGGAGTAGTTGGGTCATTCAGAGCACGAGCAATGTTCATGATGTAAATTTCATTGGAACCTGCCAGGCGGAATGCAATAAAACGATCATCCTGTGACCAACTTACCCCATCCACATAATCAACCCGCGGCGCGGTAGACAGCTTTGCAACAGGTGAAACCTGTGTCCCTGTTGAATTTACCCATGACAAATGAATAACACCATCGGGGCAAGTAGCAATAATGATGCCATTGCCGTTCGGTGATTGGCTGAAATTGGCGACAGCATTGGTGTAGCTATTGTCTTCCGCATGATAAAGACGTTCCTGTTCACATTCTTTGGTCGGATTGATCATGTTAACCGAACCATCGGGATGTACCCATGTCCAACCGCCGGGACCCATGACCGGTATGACAAAATAACTTCCATTCCAAAAACCGCCAATGGGGGAGCGCGTTGTCGCCTGGGCGACCAGGGTCTTGTCAGCGAGTCCGACTTCATAGATCTTCCAATAATATGGATTGTCAGCGCCATTCCCTAAACCATACCCGTCCGAAACCGGCACATTGGATGCAATAAAGAAAAAGGATCCTCCATCGCCTGACCAGGTATGGTCATTCCAGCCAAAGTCAGTGCTAAATGTTTCATTGATTGGCAGGAGTTCGCTGATATTTACGAGGTCCGTCGCGTCTGCATTGATGATATACACCTGGGGCGCAAACGTATTGGGGTCGGATGACGTGTTGATCATAAAAGAAATATGTTTTCCATCGGGAGACCATGAAACATGGCTGAACGATAATCTCCCGCTGGCAAGCGATGTGATCTCTCCAGTGTGAATGTCTATATACTCAAGCATCCATTCATTTTCAGAGAGTCCTCTTCGCAGGTAAAGTAATCTACTCCCATCCGGCGACCAGGGGTCGGGTTTGCCGTCAGTATTCAAAGGCAGTTGGCGCTCGCCTGTGTTTGATGTAAGCGGGGTAATGTTCGCTCCATCAGCATCCATGAGAAAGATTTGCGAGTAGAGTCCAACGCTATTGCGATCGCTTTGAAAAGCAATGCGCTTCCCATCGGGCGACCAAAACGGGTTGGCATCGTAAGCAGGGTTGTTCGTGATGTTTGTCATCGCGCTACCGTCGGCATGAACCGTGTAGATTTCGTAGTTGCCGTCTTGTTGAGAGGTGAAGGCAAGTGATGGCTGTTCCTGTGGCAAGGAGACAACAGTGCTTGTTGCGGATGTCCCACTGGCGCCTTTTTGAAAGTTCGGAATGATCGAATTAACCACAAAGAACAACACCAGTAACGCGGCGACTCCGCCGAGCAGGTTGAACGTCGTTTTGATTCGATTTGACATGATGATCCTCCGTGATTGTGATTGGATATTTTTCAACACACGTTCAGAAGGACCGTCTTGGGCATCCCAGCGCGCGTGGAGTTCGGTTTGCAGGCGCGACGTCAGCGAAGATAAAGATTGGGATTCAGCGCGGCAGGCTTCACATCCCGCGAGATGCGTTGCTAGGGCGCGGCGTTGATCGTCGCTGAGCAATCCATCCATATCTGCGCGCAGGTAACGACTGGCTTGCCGGTGCGTGATCTCGTTCATTCGTTTTCCTTCAACATTGTTCGCAATTTGTCGCGCGCATGATTCAGTCGTGAGTGAATCGTGCCGACGGGGAGCCCGAGCGTCTCTGCGATTTCGACAACAGTCATCTCGTGGTAATAACGCAGGATGACGGGGATGCGATGTTTATCGCCGAGGGCGTGGACGGCGCGCCACAACGCGGAATCAGATTCGCGTTGCACCGCGTCGGACTCAGGGTGGGCTTGATTCTGCAAAAACAAACTTTGCAAAATCTGATGCAATCTCCCGCGGCTCTTGTCGCGCTGTAACCGATTTCTGCACAAATTGACAGTGATGCGGAAAAGCCAGGTCTTGAGCGAGGCATCGCCGCGGAACGAATCGAGAGCGCGTAACGCCGCGACGAAAACTTCCTGTGTTGCATCGTCGGCATCATCGGCGTCATCGAGGATGGAGAGCGCGAGGCGGTACACATCCTGTTGATATGTTTGTATCAGTCGTTCGATAGCCAGCGAATCTCCCTCACGGCATTGCTCGAGCCAGCGGCTGTCCATGACGGTCATTCTACTGGATTAGACAGAGGTGGGGATGAAAACCTTCATTTTCTTTCATACTCTGGTGGTTGAGAGACGGCGGGGTTTACCGCCGTCGTACACTTGCACCAGCACGCAAGTGCAGGTGTCGAAACCACCGAGTTGGGCTTTATGGAGAATCTTCCGCGCTCTTAGCGGTCTTCGCGGTTAAATCTTTTCTCCGTGCTCTCTGTGTCTCTGCGGCAAAATAAATTCGGTTATACTTCCCCCGCCTACATGGTACTGCGTTGAGTTTTCAACCCAACAAATCCTAAAAACCATGTATTTCAATTCCCAGAAAAGAAGAGATAACCTCCTAAAAGCAGTATGACCGACCACATCCGTAATTTCTGCATCATCGCCCATGTTGACCATGGAAAATCCACGCTTGCCGACCGCTTGTTGCAATTGACGGGCGCGATCTCGGAACGCGAGATGACCGCGCAAGTGCTCGACACGATGGACCTCGAACGCGAAAAAGGCGTCACCATCAAAGCCTCCGCGGTGCGGATGTATTACACCGCGAAGGACAATCAAAAGTATGAAATCAATTTGATTGATACGCCAGGTCACGTGGACTTCGGTTACGAGGTCAGCCGCGCGCTCAAGGCGTGCGAGGGCGCGGTGCTGGTCGTGGACGCCACGCAGGGCATCGAAGCGCAGACGCTGGCGAATCTCTATCAGGCGCTCGACGCCGATCTCACGATCATCCCCGTCATCAACAAAATTGACCTGCCCTCCGCCCGTCCCGACGAAGTGGCTGAAGATGTGGGGAGCCTGCTCGGGGTCCCGCCTGAAGCGGTGTTGCGCGTCTCGGCGAAAGAGGGCGTCAACGTGGATCAAATCCTCGAGGCGATTGTGACGCGCGTCCCGCCTCCAAAAGATTTAGATGACGCGCCGTTGCGCGCGCTCGTCTTCGATTCGCATTATGACTCGTATAAGGGCGTTATCGCGTACATCCGCGTGGTCGAGGGCTCGTTCAAATCCACCGACGTGTTGCGGATGTTTTCGACGCGCGAAGAAATGCGTCCCGTTGAAATTGGAATTTTCGCGCCGAGCATGAAGGCGACGGAGACGTTGGGATCGGGCGAGGTGGGCTACATCGCGACGGGATTCAAAACCGTGCATGAATGCCGCGTGGGAGATACGATCACGCGCGCCGCTCAACCTGCTTCTAACCCTCTGCCTGGGTACCAAACTCCGAAGCCGATGGTCTTCGCGGGGATTTATCCTGTCGAAGCGGACGATTACCCTGAACTGCGCGACTCGCTCGAAAAACTGCAACTCAACGACGCCTCGCTGACGTATCAACCCGAAACCTCGCAAGCGTTGGGATTCGGATTCCGCGCGGGCTTCCTCGGTCTCTTTCACATGGAGATCATTCAAGAGCGCATCGAACGCGAATACAATTTGGATGTGCTGTTCACCGCGCCGTCGGTGGAATATCAAGTGTTGATGATCGACGACTCGGTCATCCCCGTTGACTCGCCCGCCGAACTGCCCGATGAATCGAAAATCGTCGAAGTGCGCGAGCCGTGGATGACCATCGAGATCATCACGCCCACCGATTATTACGGTCCCATCATGGACATTGTCACCAAACGGCGCGGCATCTTCAAACAACAGGAATATCCCGCGCCCAGCCGCGTGCAACTCGATTTTGAAATCCCGCTCTCGGAAATTATCATTGACTTCTTCGACGATCTGAAGTCGCGCACCAAAGGCTATGCTTCATTGGATTATCAATTCCTTGAATATCGTCCCGACGAATTGCAGAAACTCGAAATACTCGTCAACGGCGAACCACTTGACGCGCTCGCGACCATCGTCCATCAAAAGGATGCGTATCACAAAGGTCAACGCCTCATCACCAAATTGAAAGACTTGATCCCCCGTCAACTGTACGATGTGGCGGTGCAAGCCTCCTCAGGCGGACGCATCATCTCGCGCGCCAACGTCAAAGCGACGCGCAAAGATGTGCTGGCAAAATGTTACGGCGGCGACATCACCCGCAAAAAGAAATTGCTCGAGAAACAAAAGAAGGGCAAGAAACGCCTGAAGATGGTCGGCAACGTCGAAATCCCGCAAGACGCGTTCATGGCGGTGTTGAAGTTGAATGAGGAATAATCTTCTTTAAACACAAAGGACACGAAGGTCACTAAGGTATGTCATCCTCCCGAAGACCATCGGGACGATGTGAGGAAGCGTTCGTCCGCGATCGAAGGGTCTCTGGCGCAACGTGGTAGAGATGCTTCGCCGCAAGCGGCTCAGCATGACATGGCATGGGTTTTCCATTGTGTACTTTGTGTCCTTCGTGGTAAAAAAGGAATCATATGAAAGATGTAAAAAAATGGCTCCCCGGCGCGATCGTCAGCCTCGGCTTGATCGCCGCGATCCTCTATTTCGTTGACCTGCCCAAAATGGTCGACGCGCTTCGCAACGCGAATTATGTGTATTTCGGAATCGCGCTTGTGATCGGCTTTGTGTGGATGGCGGTCCGCACGCAGGTGTGGAGAACGCTTCTGCGTGACCGCGCCTCGTTCAGCGATGTGTTTTGGACGGTGGGTGAAGGATACTTATTAAATAACTTCCTTCCCTTCCGCCTCGGCGAAGTTGGTCGCGCCTTTTTACTCAGCCGAAAATCCAAGATGACCTTCATGGAAATCCTCCCAACCATCGTCATCGAA
>WBZY01000942.1_pt1 | contig 17890 bp, 20 predicted proteins | sample 5204191 | NCBI WGS metagenome assembly WBZY01 (sample SAMN12344363, study PRJNA552823) | activated sludge metagenome | biome: Activated sludge suspended growth; feature: Anammox Sidestream; material: Wastewater; isolation source: activated sludge from anammox sidestream of wastewater treatment...
AACGGCACCGCGCTGCCTCCGCCCGGAATCTTGATGAGATCATAGGCCGACCCGTCGGAGCCGAGCTTGACCCCGGCGATGCCGGCCCCCTTGCGGCTGGCGGGGGCCAGCAGGACGGCGCCCGCCGCGTCGGAGAACAGCACCGCGCTGCCCCGGTCTGCGAAATTGATGCGTCGCGACAGGATGTTGGCCGCGACGACCAGGACCGGCAGGCCCTGGGTCTTCACGAAGGCGTCCGCGAAGCTCAGCGCATACAGGAACCCCGCGCACGCCCCTGCCATGTCGATGGCACCCGAGCCGGAAAGTCCGAGCTTGTGGGCGAGGAGCGGCGCGGACGGCGGCAACAGATGGTCCGGCGTGGAGGTCGCCAGGATCGTCAGGGCGACGCGCCAGCGGGAAAGCCCGGCGCGCGACAGGGCCATCTCGCCGGCCTTGGCCGCGATGTCGGTCAGGGTCTCTGCGTGCCCGGCCCAGCGGCGCTCCGAAATCCCGGTGCGGGTCTCGATCCAGCCCGGCTTGAGGCCGAGCCGCACTTCGATCTCCGCGTTCGGCACGCGGCGCGCTGGCGCGTAATGGCCACTGGCAATGATCTCGGCGTTCAAGCGGGTCTCTCGAGGAGTTGCAAGGCGTCAGCGCAGCACGGCATCGGCCGCAGCGTCGATGGCGTCGTAAGCGAGCGCAAGCTCGGCGGCGGTCACGCAGTAGGGCGGCATGACGTAGATGGTGTTGCCGAGCGGGCGCAGCAGGACGTTCCGGCCGATGAAGGCCTCGTACAACTTCGGCCCCACTGCGGCAAGATAGCCTTCGTCGGCCACCTTTAGATCGAGTGCTGTTATGGTGCCGAGCTGGCGGGCATTGGTAAACCGCGGATCATCCCGGAAGCGCGACAGGGCGCGGTCCTGGGCCGTGGTCAGCGCACCGATACGGCTCATCACGGGCTCTTCGCGCCAGATGGCGAGGTTGGCGGCTGCGGCCGCGCACGCGACAGGGTTTGCCGTGTAGCTCGAGGAATGGAAGAAGGTCCTGGAGCGGTCCGTGGAATAGTGCGCCTCGAAGATCGGGGCGGCGGCCAGGGTGGCCGCGAGCGGCATCGCGCCACCGGTCAGACCCTTGGCGAGACACAGGATGTCGGGTACGACCCCGGCCCGCTCGCACGCGAACATCGTTCCCGTTCGACCGAACCCGGTCATCACCTCGTCGGCGATCAACAGCGTGTCGTAGCGCTCGCAGATCCGCTCCATCTCGAGCAGCGCGCGCGCCGAATATGTGACCATGCCGCCCGCACCCGCGATCAGCGGCTCCAGAAGCAGCGCTGCGGCGGGCTCGGTGCGGCAGGCGTGATCGAGCGCGTCGAGCGTGTCCTGCTCCTTGCCCGCCTCGGGAAACGGAATGCGCACCACGTCGAACAGCAGCGGCTCGTAGGCGGCGTTGAAAACGCCCCGCGCGCCCGCCGACATCGTGCCGACGGTGTCGCCGTGATAGCCCTTGTCGAGGGCGACGATGCGGGTACGGGGCTCGCCGACGTTGCGCCAGAAGCCGAGCGCCATCTTGATGCCGACCTCGACCGCGGTCGAGCCCGAATCGGAGAAGAAGACGTGCGGTAGGTGGCCCGGCGCGATGGCGACGAGGCCGCGTGCGACCTCCTCGGCCGCCTCGTGCGTGAAGCCGGCGAAGATCACCTGATCGAGCCGCTCGGTGCTGTCCTTGATGGCAGCCATGATTCGCGGATGGCGGTGGCCGTGCGTCACCACCCACCACGACGAGATGGCATCGAGGATGCGCCGTCCGTCCGCTGTTTCGAGCCACGCCCCTTCGGTGCGCGCGACGGCAACGGGCGGCGGCGCGGTCGCGTGCTGTGTGAAGGGGTGCCAGACGGGGGACTTGGCTTTCGTCACCGGAAATCCTCGATGCGGAAACTTGCAGCGAAGGCGGCCTTCAATCGCGCGGCGTCGAGGGGGGCGATCCAGGCAAGCCGGCCCAGCCGCCGCACCTTGCCAATGTCGCAGATCGTGCGCTCGCTGTCCTCGTTCGAGTCGCCGATGAAGGCGACGCCGAGGATCGGAATTGATCGCCGGCCAAGCGCCTCGATCGACAGAAGCGAATGGTTGATGGTGCCGAGCCGGGTGGATGCGCACAACACGACCGGCAGTCCCCACCTTGCGATGACATCGGCCTGCAGCACATGGCGCGTGAGCGGCACCAATAGACCGCCGGCCGCCTCGACGACGAGGGGGCGGTCGCAGGCGGGTGGGTCAAGCGCGGCGGTATCGATCGCAATTCCATCGCGCTCGGCGGCCAGATGCGGCGAGGCAGGCATGGAGAGGCGATATTGCTCCGCCAGCAGCCGGTCGGCGGCGAGCCCCGACAGGCGCCCGACCTCGGCGCGATCGCCGCCCCCTTCGAGGCCCGCCTGTATCGGCTTCCAATAGCAGCCGTCGAGCGCGCCCGCGAGCGCTGCGGCAAAGACCGTCTTGCCGACGTCGGTGTCGGTCCCGGTTATGACGATGGCGCGGCTCATGGCGCGAGCCCTTCCAGCTCCCGGCCGAGCGTCTCGATGAGCCGCGCCGTGGCGGTGTCGTCGACGTTGAGGGTGAGCGAGAGGCGCAGCCGTGCCGTGCCCTCCGGAACGGTAGGCGGGCGCACGGCGCGCACGTCGAAGCCCTCGGCCTGGAGGGCGGCGGCGAGCGTGGTGGCGCGAGCGTCGGTCTTGACGATCACGGGCTGGATCTGGCTGCGGCTTGGCGTGACGGCTGGGATTGCGGCCAATCCGCCGGCAAATGCCTCGATCCGCTGGTGCAGCCGGACACGGCGCTGGGGCTCGCGCTCGATGATCTGCAAGGCGGCCCGCACGCCGGCCGCCATCAGAGGCGAGGGTGCGGTGGCGTAGATGAAGGGCCGTGCGCGGTTCACCAGGAACTCCGTCAGCACCCTGGGTCCGCATACCAGCGCGCCCATCACGCCCAACGCCTTGCCGCAGGTATGCAGCGACACGATGTTGTCGCGACCTTCGAACGCCGCTCCGAGCCCGCGTCCGCCGTCTCCCCAGACCCCGGTCGCGTGCGCCTCGTCGACAAGGAGGATCGCGTCGTGCCGCTCGGCAATGGCGACGAGTTCGGCAAGCGGGGCGCGATCGCCATCCATGCTGTAGAGGCTTTCGACCGCGATCCACGGGCGGCCCTTTCCTCCCTGCGCGCGCCATCGCCTGATGGCGTCGCAAACAGCCTGGGCGTCGTTGTGCGGCACGCTTGTCACATCGGTCTTGGTTAGACCCAATCCCTCCCGGGCCGAGGCGTGGATCAACGCGTCGTGGACGACGAGGTCGCCCCGCTGCGGCAGGGTCGCGAACAGCGCGGCGTTGGCAATGAACCCGCCGCCGAAATAGAGCGCGCTCTGTGCCTTGAAGAAGGCTGCCGCCTCGGCCTCCAGGGCCTCGTGCTCGGGATGATTGCCGCGCAGCAGGCGCGAGCCGCCTGCGCCGATCGGCACGCCCCGGTCGAGAGCGGCGGCAACTGCGGCGGCAAGCGCGGGGGACTGGGCAAGGCCCAGGTAATCGTTGGACGCGAAATCCTCCCCGTCCCGCGGCTCCAGCCGTCTCAGCCGCCCGCGCCGCGCGAGGGCTGCAAGCGCGCGTTCATGCGCCTCGTGCATGGCCGCCACAGGACGCGGCGGGGGCCGCATCAGTCTCTGGTCGCTCGAGCTCCATCGGCTCCAGGCCGAGCCTCGCAAACAGTCGGCTGTCGGCGTCGTCGCCCGGATTTTCGGCGGTCAGCAGCGTATCGCCGCAGAAGATGGAGTTGGCACCGGCCAGGAAGCAAAGCGCCTGCGTCTCGTCGCTCATCTCGCTGCGCCCCGCCGACAGGCGCACGACCGAGCGCGGCATCATCAGGCGCGCGGTCGCAACCGTGCGCACGAACTCGATCCCGTCGATGCGACGGGCGTTGGCGAGCGGGGTCCCCTCGATCGGGATCAGCATGTTGATCGGCACGCTGTCGGGGTGCTCGGCGAGGTTGGCGAGCGTGACCAGCATGTCGATGCGGTCCTCGTCCTTCTCTCCCATGCCGACGATGCCGCCCGAGCACACGTTGATGCCGGCCTCGCGCACGCGCGCCAAGGTCTCCAGTCGCTCGGCGAAGGTCCGCGTCTTGATGACCTCGGAGTAGTAGCGCTCGGAGGTATCGATGTTGTGGTTGTAGTAGTCGAGCCCGGCGTGCTTCAGCCGCACGACGTCGTCATCGGACAACATGCCGAGCGTCATGCAGGTTTCCATGCCGAGCGCACGCACGCCCGACACCATCGCGCACACCACGTCCATGTCGCGCGCTTTGGGGCTGCGCCAGGCCGCGCCCATGCAATAGCGCGTCGCACCCTGCGCCTTCGCCTTGCGCGCCTCCTCCAGGACACGCTCCACCTCCATCAGCTTGGAGGCCTTGAGCCCCGTGTCGTGGTGGGCGGACTGGCTGCAATAGCCGCAGTCCTCGGCGCAGCCTCCCGTCTTGATCGAGAGCAGGCGGCTCATCTGGATCCTGTTGGGATCGAAATAGCGCCGGTGCACGCTCTGAGCACGGAACAGCAGATCATTGAACGGCGCGTAATAGAGGGCTGCAGCCTCCGCCCGCGTCCAGTCGTGGCGAACCTCGCCGTCGTGGCGGCCTGCGTCTTGGGTATGGCGCAACTGCATCGGTCACGTCTCTCCGGTGGTGCGGCGCGAAAGGCGGCGCGGCCCTGGTTGTTTGCACCGGACGTGGGGCGTCCCGCAAGCCTCTCTTTGGTCAACGCCCGCAGATGACAACGCGATCTCCAACTTCCGCTGGGGGAGGGGGGCCACCGGGCCAGACGTTTCTGGCAGGCCATCTTCTGGCGGGGCGCCGATGCGGCTAGGGTGGCGTGTGCGTCCGGGCAAAGGCCCGGCTCTACCTTGTCAACGTCGAGGACCCCGCGATGCCGTTCGTGATTGCCCCCCCGCCGCAGGTCGTCGTTCCGGTCTCCGGATCGGCGGATCTGTTTCCCGTAAGGCGTGTCTACTGTGTCGGGCGCAATTACGCCGATCATGCCCGCGAGATGGGGCACGACCCCGATCGCGAGCCTCCGTTCTTCTTCCAGAAGTCGCCCGACAACATCGTGACCAACGGCCGCTTCCCGTTTCCGCCCCTGTCGCAGGATGTGCAATTCGAGATCGAGATGGCGGTGGCGCTCAAGGCCGGCGGAAAGAACCTCGAGTCCGCGCGCGCCCTCGATTGCGTCTTCGGCTACGCGGTCGCACTCGACATGACCCGTCGCGATCTACAGGCGATCGCCAAGAAACAGGGACGGCCGTGGGATGTCGCCAAGGCGTTCGAAGCGTCCGCTCCTTGCTCGTCGATCACGCCGGCAGCAGTCTGCGGTCATCCGGCGCGCGGTGCGATCACCCTCGATGTCAATGGCGAGCGCCGGCAGACCGGCGATCTGTCGCAAATGATCTGGGACGTGCCCTCGCTCATCGCCAATCTGTCGACGCTCTTCGATCTGGCGCCGGGGGATCTCATTCTGACGGGAACGCCGGCCGGGGTGGGCGCGGTGAGGCGCGGCGACAGGCTTCATGGGGTCGTCGAAGGCGTCGGATCCCTCGACGTCGTGGTCGTGTGAGACGGCGTGACGCAGGCCAGGGAGGAACGCCGGCCGGCAATCGCCACAGCCTTTTTTGTTCATGAATTGACGCGGAAAAATTTCGATCAAAGGAGAATTCAAAGTCGCAATCCGATGATCGGAATTGCATAAGGTATAAATCAGTTAATAGTGGCGCGCGTTCAATTGTTTTGCGATCAAGTTTCCCGGACTCAAGCGAAAAATAAAAGGATTCCGACCGGCGTCGCCGGGCGTGGATCAGCAATCAATTCGGACGGGAAACGATGCCGGCTACTCCGCAAGACAAGGAGCTGAAGGATGTGTTGTGCGCCCAGGACATCCTGGCGCGGCGAGAATTCTCCTTCGACTGCGGCCCGACCGGCGGCATCACAGTCAGCCGTCACGGGCACGTCTACGGGGTGTGGCACTTCGAGGGTGGCCGGTTCAGGTGGACGCCGACGGGCTACAATGCGCCGACCCATCAGGTCGAGAGCGTGGCGGACGCCCTGCGCTATACGCTGGTGGTGATCTCTCTGAGGTAGCACCAGAAAGGGCGGATGCCTGGCCGCGGCTCAGTTCATGTCCTCGGGCAACGGCGGAAGCGGGAGCACCTCGATCCCGTCATCGATGAGCGAGCGGACCTCCTGGGGTGTCGCCTCGCCGTAGATCGCCCGGGTCTTGGCCTCCTCGGCTTCCATCAGGCGCGCCTCCTCGGCGAAGCGAGGGCCGACGTACTCGGCGCTCTGCCGCGCGGCCTTGCCGAGCGAGCGCATGACGGCGGCGAGTTGATCCGCGTTGTCGGAGCCGGATGCGCAATCGGTGCCTGCGCCATCGGGCGGGGTGCCGCGAGCCAGTCGAGGCGCCATCATCGACTTGGAGACGTGAGCGGACCCGCAATGGGGGCAGGAAAGCAGTTCCCCCTGCGCCTGCCGGTCGAAATCGGCGCTGTCCCGGAACCAGGCATCGAACTCGTGTTCGGCGCCGCACTTGAGGCGGTATTTGATCATGCCGCACCCTCCATGCGGGGGGTGACGCCCGGCCGCTCGAGCGTGAACGCGCGGTCATGCCCGAGGGAGGGAACGCGCCCGCGCGCGTCGAGCAGACGCTGGAGGTCGATGTCGGCGGCGACCACGCCGGGATCGACGCCGCCCTCGGCCAGAATCTCGCCCCAGGGGGCGATGATGAGGCTGTGGCCATAGGTCTCCCGGCCGTGCTCGTGCATGCCGCCTTGTGCAGCGGCCAGCACGAAGCACTGCGTCTCGATCGCGCGGGCGCGCAGCAGGATGTGCCAGTGCGCTTCTCCGGTCTGCCGTGTGAACGCCGACGGCCCGGTGATGAAATGGGCGCCCGCCTTGGCGAGCGCGCGGTGCAGATGCGGAAAGCGCAGATCATAGCAGATCGTGAGCCCGAGGTTGCCCCACGGCAGGGGAGCGACGACGGCATTTTCGCCGGGGCGGAAGTTCCGGCTCTCCCGATAGCTCTCGCCCCCGGGCAGATCGACGTCGAACATGTGGATCTTGTCGTATCGCGCCAGCAGCGTGCCGTCGGGTCCGAACAGCAGGGAGCGATTGGCGAGCTTGTCCTCGGCGACCCTGACGGCCAGCGAGCCGATATGGAGATGGATCGAGAGCTCGCTTGCAAGGGCGCTGAAGGCGGCCACGGCAGCGCTACCGGCTTCCGGTTCCGCGCCGGCGAACAGGCGTGCGCGGTCGGTATCCATCAGCGTCGTGTTCTCCGGCGTCTGGATGTACTGCGCACCGGCCCCGGCGGCCTCGCGCACGAGCGCGGTGGCATCGGCGATGTTGCGGGCGACGTCGCGACCGGTGCGCATCTGGACCAGCGCGGCACGGAATCGGGGCGGGGCGGGCGTCGTCATCTCATCGTTCTCGCAACTTGCTCGCGGCGTCATCGAGGCGTGGTCTCCTCGAGCCATGCTGTAGCGGCGCATGTTGCAGGCGAGGAGCCGGCCGCAATCATAGCCGATTTGCCGGCGCTGGCGGCAGGGTCAACAAGGGATATGGAGAATTCGGGCAAAAGCACAAGAGTCCGCCCAGTTGCGTGGGCGGACCCCGTGGCGGCGCGGTCTCCTGCTCGCGGCGTCAGCGCGGCAGCGCGGCTTGAATAGCCTTGGCGCCGTCGCAGCGCTTCAGGTCGGCGGGCGCACGCGTCCAGGTCATCGTGCGGCTGAGGAACTTGGTGCCGAGATAGCCGGTCACGCGCATCTTGTCGCCGGCCGGAGTGAGCTCGACGTCATAGCGGGACTTCTTCTCCGGATCGTAGATCCAGCCCCTGTCCCAACGGCCGCCGCCGATCGGGCGCACGTCGCCGATGATCTGGGTGCCGCAAGCCTTGGTGTGGGTCTCCTTCTGCAGCCACACGAGGCGGCCGCACAGCTTGCCTGCGCAGTCCGCGATCTCGATGGCCCCGCGCCCCGTATGGTCGAGCCACACGCCGATGGGGTTCTGCTGATTGGCGCTTGCAGGCGTGGCAAAGGCGGCGGCGCCTGCGGTCAATGCCAGTGCGAGGACGGAGCGGGAGGCAGGTGCGGTGATCTTGGCGATTGTCATGCGGGTGTCTCCTCGGGTGGGGAATGTCGGGTTGTTGCCTGTCACATCGGGTGTAGCGAAGACGGTGGAGCGCAGTGTCGCCGAGGGCGCACGCGTCGTCTGTTCCCCGGGAGACACCGCGCGGGCGTGCGTTGGGGGCGCTATAGGATCGATGATGAAGGGGCGTGAGGCGTCAGGAACGGCGCTCGGCCAGGAAGTTGTCGAGCCAGTTGCCCGTGTCGGCGATGTGCTGCTGGAGAAGGCTGGCGGCGGCCGATGGATTGCCGACCTCGATGGCGGCGAGAATGGCGCGATGCTCGCGCTCGGCACGGAGGCGATAGTCGCCTCGCGAGACGAGCAGCCGGATATAGCGGTCGATGCGGTTGTTGAGCTGCTGGATCAGTGCGAGCAGCTGCGGTCGCCCGCACGGCGACAGGATGGTGGCATGGAACAGCCCGTTGAGCTCGCTCCATTCGTCGATCGATTTGGTCGTCTGGGCCCGCCGCAGCGCACGCTGCGCCGCGACGACCGTATCCTTGCCGATGTTCGGAAACGCCCAGTTCAGCGCCTGCACCTCGAGCAGGGCGCGGATCTCGAGGATCTCGCGCGCCTCCTCGGGCGCCAGTTGCGCGACACGAAAGCCGCGTTGCGATTCCCAGGTGACGAGACCTTCCGCGACGAGGCTTCGCAGCGCCTCGCGCACGGGCACGCGGCTCACCGCGAACCGCGCGGCCAGCTCGTCCTGCCGGGCCGAGGTGCCGGGCTCGAGGTCGCCACGCAGGATCTCGTCGCGAATGGCGTCGGCGATCTCTGCCGGTGTCCTGCGTGACCGGGTCGTGCGCCCCATGATCTCAGATCCTGTCGGTTGCCGATAATTTATACACTTGAGCGACCGCTTTGGCAGCAAGAGGCTACGCTGTCGTGCAAATGGCCGAAAAAATCGATCTCTGTTGATTCCTCTCTTGCGGAGCCGCCGAAATTTATACAATCTTGGCGCTGTTGACGTTCAGCCTGGGCGCCCATCGAACGGGGGGCATCGATGATCACGGCCATCGTACGCTACCGGTTACCTGCGAGCATCGACTACAACGACTGCCTTGCCCACTTCTGCAAGATCGCGCCCGGCTTCAAGGAGCCCAAGGGCCTGCTGAGCAAGCATTTCATCTGGAGCGAAGGCGGCATTGCGGGCGGCGTCTACCAGTGGAAGTCCATCGAGGACGCCAAGGCGTTCTACAGCGGTCCGTGGCTGCAAGGCATCATCGAGCGCTACGGCGAGGCGCCGGAGATCGAGTTCTTCACCGTCTTCTGCATCACCGACAACGAGAAGGGTACGGTCCGCGTGCTCGAGAAGCCGCGGCCTGTCCGATCCGCCGCGAGGGTGAAGACCCGCAAGCCTGCCGCGGCCACGGCGCCGAAGCCCGCCAAGACCAAAAGCCGGCGCACCGCCTGATGGCGCGGGTGGCGGCACCGCGCCGTAGTCAGGCTTCGACCACGTTCCCACGACGACACTCGTTTCCCGTAGCCAGAGGTGTCCCATGAACCGCCGCAAATTTCTCGCAGCCTCCGCGACCGCCGCAGCCGCAACCGGGGCCACGGCGCTTTCCAAGCCGGCGCTCAGCCAAGGCAAGATGGAATGGCGCATGGTGACGGCATGGCCCAAGGGGCTGCCGGGCCTCGGCACGGGCGCCGAGCGCCTTGCCGAGCGCATCACCGCGATGTCGGAAGGCAGGCTTTCGGTCAAGGTGTTCGCCGCCGGCGAGTTGGTGCCCGGGCTCCAGACGTTCGAGGCGGTCCAGAACGGCACCGCCGACATGGGTCATGATACGCCGGGGTTCCATCTCGGCAAGAATCGCGCATTCGCCTACTTCTTCGGGGCGCCGTTCGGAATGTCCTACGCCGAGCACGTGGCATGGCTCGATCACGGCGGCGGGCAGGCGCTGTGGGACGAGCTCAGCGCCAAGTTCAACATCAAGAGCTTTGCCGTCGGCAACATCGGCACACCGCCCTTCGGCTGGTTCAAGCGCGAGATCAACACGGTCGCCGACTTCAAGGGCCTGAAGATGCGCCTGCCCGGCATGGGCGCGGAGATGATCAAGCGGCTCGGTGCGGTGCCGACGCTGATGGCGCCCGGCGACCTGTTCCCCGCGCTGCAGGCCGGCACGCTCGACGCCACCGATTTCACCGGCCCTGCGAACGATCTCGCGCTCGGGTTCCATCAGGTCTGCAAATACTACTACTGGCCGGGCATCCAGAAGCCGGGTGCCGTGCAGCAGGTCATCGTCAGCAAGGCGAAGTATGACGCTCTTCCCAAGTCCCTGCAGGAGGTCGTGCGGATCGCCTGCCAGGCCGGGCACCAGGACATGCTGGCCGAGTACAACAACATAAACGCCAAGGCGGCGAAGGTGTTGAAGGAGAAGCACGCGGTGAAGTTCCTGCGGCTTCCCGACGAGGTTCTGATCGCGCTCGGCAACGCCGCCGGCGACATTCTCCGGGAGGAAAGGGAGAAGCTCGATCCGCTGGGCCAGAAGATCTGGGACAGCTACTTCTCCTTCCGTGCCGACATCAAGGAGCTGACCGAGGGTGCCGATCGCGCGATGTTCAACGCGCGCGTGCTGAATTTCAAGTACGTCTGACGCGCAAAGGGGCGGGCCGGTGGCCCGCCTCCACTCCGGGGGGACTTCCGTGTCACGCCAGCTCGCATCGGATCTGAGCCGGGTTGCCCAACGGATCGACAATTTCACGACCGTGGTAGGGCGCATCGTATCGCTGCTCGGTTTCGCGACGGTGCTCGTCTGCTTCGCGACGGTCTACCTGAGATACGCGCTCGGCGTGGGCTTCACCTGGACCCAGGAGCTCTATACCTGGACCCACGTGTACATGATCATGCTGGGAAGCGCGTACACGTTGCTCAAGGGCGGGTTCGTGCGCGTCGACATGCTCTATGCCCGGGCGTCCGTGCGCACAAAGGCGCTGATCGACCTGTTCGGCAGCGTGGCCTTCACCTTGCCGTTCCTCTTCATGATCACGTGGTATGGCTGGCCGTTCTTCCTCGCCTCGTTCACGATGGGCGAGCGCTCGCAGTACGAGGACGGGCTCGGTGCGCTGTATGTGCTGAAGGCCAGTCTGATGATCTTTGCGGTGCTCGTTGCTCTGCAGGTGATCGGCGGCATGCTTCGCAACATCGCCGTCCTTCTGGGCAGCGACGAGGGCCAGCCGCCGGGCGTCGCATCATGACCGCACTCGTCATCGGCGAAGGCCTGTCGATCGTCATGCTCGTCCTCGTCATGGCGGCGTTGCTGCTCGGCTATCCGATCGCCTTCACCCTTCCCGGCGTCGCGCTGATCGTCGCATTGATCGGCTGGCTGTTCGGCGCTTTCGATCTGTCCTACTTCAACTCCCTGCCGCTCAGATACTGGGGCATCATCACCAACGACATCCTGATCGCGGTGCCGCTGTTCGTGCTGATGGGCGTGACGCTCGAGCGATCCAGGATCGCGGAGGAGCTGCTGAAGACCATGGGGGTCCTGTTCGGCAAGCTCCGGGGCGGGCTCGGGCTTTCGACCGTGATCGTGGCGACGATGCTGGCGGCCTCGACGGGGATCGTCGGGGCGACGGTCGTCACCATGGGTCTCATCAGTCTGCCGGCCATGCTGCGGGCAGGCTATGACAAGAGGCTGGCGACCGGGCTCATCTGCGCGTCGGGCACGCTCGGCCAGATCATCCCGCCATCGACAATCCTGGTATTCCTGGCGGTCATCCTGCAGAGCGCCTACAGCCAGGCGCAGATGGCCAAGGGCAACTTCCAGCCCGATACCCTTTCCGTGGGCGATCTGTTCGCGGGCGCCTTCATTCCGGGCCTGATACTCGCCACGCTCTATGCGGTCTGGATCGTCCTCAATGCGTGGTTGCGGCCGTCGTCGGCGCCGGCGCTGACGATCACGCCGGAGGAGCGGCGCGGCCTGGGAACCAAGGTCGTGGTCGCGCTGGTCCCGCCGCTGCTTCTCATCGTCTCCGTTCTGGGCTCGATCATCGCAGGCATCGCCACGCCGACGGAATCGGCCGCGGTCGGCGCCGTCGGTGCGCTGACGCTCGCCATGATCAAGGCGATCGCCGAGCACCGGTCGACGGAGGCGACGAAGGCGGCGGCGGAGCGGCTTCTCGCCCGGATCTGGCTCGGCGGGATAGGCGCGCTCGCCCTGCTCGGCTGGTTCACGGGGGGCGTCGGCGTCCTGACGCTTTGTCTCGCCGCCCTCGTCGGTGCAGCGGTGATTGTCGCCCTGACGCGGGGGCTGTCCAGGGTGATGGGCGCACGCCTTCAGGAAATTGCCGAGCAGAGCCTCGTGATCACGGCCATGGTGTTCGTGATCTTTTTCGGCGCCAGCGTGTTCTCGGTCGTGTTCAGCCGTCTGGGCGGCGACGTGCTGGTGGGGCAGTTCCTCGGCAACCTTCCGGGCGGGGTGGATGGGGCGATGCTGGTCGTCATGTCCATCATCTTCATCCTCGGCTTCTTCCTCGATCCCTTCGAGATCATCTTCATCGTCATACCGATCGCGGGGCCGATCCTGCTCAAGATGGGTGTCGATCCCGTCTGGCTGTCGATCATGATCGGCATCAACCTGCAGACCAGCTATTTGACGCCGCCGTTCGGATTTTCGCTGTTCTTCCTGCGTGGAGTCGCGCCTGCCGAGGTCACGACCGGCGACATCTACCGGGGCATCATCCCCTATGTCGCCATCCAGATCACGGTCATGACCATCGTCTGGCTGTTCCCATGGCTCGCCACGTGGCTGCCGAAGGCCCTCTACGGCTAGCGGTTCAAGCCGTCCGCCCTGCATCAACTTCAATTGCGACGGCCGCCCCGGCGGAGTCGGGACGGCCATCAGGTATGGCAGCGTCGCGACGGCGCGGGGCCGCCGTTCACTTGCGCGCGATCAATAGCAGTATTGCATCAGCGTCCAGCCGACGATCTGACAGCTCTCCCCGCCGCGGCCGTCGGGCTTGCAGACGCGCTTGGGGTGGCGCTGGTAGGAGCACTCGCGGTTGCCCGCCTTGCCCTGATAGCCGTGCATCGGGCGGTCGAACTCGTAGTTCTGCTGCACCCAGGTGTTGGCGCCGCGCCGGGCTTCTGCAGGCGCGCTGACGAGAAGCTGGCCGACGCTCAGAAGCCCGAGGGCGGCGATCGCGAGATGCTGCTTGCGGATCATGGTGTTCCTCCTTGGTTTGCTGTGGCCTTGGCGCTGGCGCCGTGGCGGTGTCTCGATGAGTTGAAATCTAGTGCCACTGCAGCAGCGCGGCTGTTCCGGCAGGAACAGGATCGATTTATTTCCCCCGCCGTCCCGACCGCCATCGGGGATCGGCATTGCGCCGGGCTCGACGCGAAAGCCCCGGGGGTGTGAGCCCCGGGGCGGTCATCGTTCTCCTCTGGTTGCTTGGGGGGCGATAAACGGTAGGGTCTCAGTAGCAGTGCTGGCGCAGCGTCCAGCTGACGATCTTGCAGGTCTCCCCGCCGCGGCCGTCGGGCTTGCACACCCGGTTCGGCAGGCGCTGGTAGTCGCACATGTAGTTGCCCTGGCGTCCCGAAAAGCCATGCATCGGCTTGTCCATGGTGTAGGTCTGCACGAAGTACTCGCGGCCGCCGCGCGCCTCGGCCTTGCTGGTGGCCATCATGGTGCCGGCGATGAGCGCGGTGGTTGCGGCGGCGAGAGCGACGGTCTTGGCGATTTTCGTGGCGATCATGGCGGGCTCCTTCGGGTTTGCTGGGCTGGGGACCGTGTTCCGTCGGGCGCCCAGCTCGTTTGTGATGCAGTGATCCTAGGCCGGTCCCCGGCTCGGGGCTGTTCCGGGGGGAACAGGGGCGAGCCTTTTGCGCGCCACCTGGAAATCGTGATCTGTTTCAAGCCGCTAGATCCATCTGCGGGCGAACGCGGCGGACCCGTGCCTCGCCTCGGACGGGGGCCGGCGTGGGCTGCGCCGTCATGGCGGCGAGCGCGATCAGGAAACGCTGCGGATTGAACCCCCAGCTCACGTTGAGCCTCATGCCGGCGGCCAGATGCACGGCCGGAGCCAGCAAGGCGAACCCCTGCTCCAACAGCATCGCCTCGAGCCGGCGCGATTTGAAAAGGCCGGAAAGACTGCGGAACCGAAGCAGGCTCGCGACGCCCTCGGCGGTCTCGCCGGAGAACCGCTGCCAGAAGGCCTGCTCGAGGCTCTTTGCCTTCGCCTCGTCGAGGCCGTGGAGCACCGATAGGCCACAGCCGTGCTCGATGGCGATCTGCATGGCGATCATCAGGTGGCGCGGCTCGACGGGGGGAAGATCGGTCAGGTCGAAGGCGGGGGTCGCGGGGCGGCTCATGGCGCGGGCTCCGGGGCTAAGCGAGGGATTGTCAGCGATGACCCGCCGGACCGAACGCGGTCCAGGCCGAGCCGGTGGTCACGAAAATCGCCTTGGCGCTGCGCCGGTCGAGCAGGAAATCAACCTCCGCGCCGACGAGGCCGGGCGTGGGGTTCATGAGCTCGGCGCGGTTGAAGCGGTACTTCGCGCCGTCCGCACCGGCGATGATGCCGACGCCGAGGCGGGGATAGAACTTCTTGACGTGACCTTGCATGGCTCTCTCCTCTTGGGCTCCGGCGGCTCCGGGGATCGGGTCCGCTCATGGGGAGAGAATGCCCGCGCGGGCGCCCTCACGCTGTTCCGCGAGTGACAGGAAATGATCGGGATTTTATATGGTTAGCGGCTTGCCGGTGCGGGCGGGTGATCGCCGCGTGACGGGCGCCGCGGCACCAGGGTCCTTGAACGCAAGCGAGGCGGACCCTGGGGCCCGCCTCGGCAGCACTGCTGGTCTCGGACTGCTGGTCTCAGTTGTTGACCAGGATGATTTCTCCCGGTGGAGCGCGCCGAGCGTCAGTTCTGACGAAAGAAGCTGTCGACCCGCATGCCCGGCATCAGCGGGCTGCCGTCCTTCATCTCGATCGTCACCTCGAGCACGTCGACGTCGTTCTGGCGCCGGGGGCCGCGCGGTCCGACCTTGGGCGCGCCGAGCGTGGGGGCGAGCGCCGTCACCGTACCCTCGAACTCCTTGCCCTGATAGCCGGCGGCGCGCACGAATGCCTTCTGCCCGACCTTCAACTTGGCGATATCGCCCTCGTCGACCTCGGCCTTGACGCGCAGGCTCGTTATGTCGCCGATGACGACCAGCGCGCTCTCGGGCTGTGGGGCGACCATCTCGCCGGCCTTGGCGTTGAACTGCAGAACGGTGCCCGACGACGACGCGCGGATGCGGGTCTTTTCAAGCAGCGCCTCGGCGATCGCAACCTCGGCCCGCGCGGTGCTGATGGCGGCCTCCGCGCGGTTGGGCGCGGGAAGCCCCGACTTCGACTGTGCCTTTACGAACGCGAGGCGGTCCTTCTGCAGCTTCTCCCTGGCCTGCGACAGCCGCTTCCTGGCTTCCGCCACCTGCTCCTCGGAGCCCGAGCCGTTGCGCTTCGCCGCCAGCATGAAGTCCAGCTCGAAGCGTGCGCCGGTAACCGCGCGCTCGGAGGCGAACACGGCGTCCTCGGCCTTCCTCACGTCCTCGCGCGCGGCCGGCAGATCGCCGTCCTTCTCCTTGCGGCGGGCCTGGGCCTCCGCCTCGGCGGCGGCGAGGCGCGCGCGGGCCTCCTCGTCATCGAGCCGGATCAGCAGCTCGCCCTCCTCGACCGTGTCGTCGACCTTGACCATCACCTCGGCCACCCGGCCCAGCAGCGCCGAGCCGATGCGGATCTCGCCGGACTTCGGCTCCACGCGCCCCGGCGCGGCAGCGACCCAGTCGATCTGCGGGGCGGCGGCGACCGCGGGTCCTGCCATGGAGGCCGGCCTCTGGTCGGCCATCCGGGTGGTGTAGAGGTAGCCACCCGCGGCGAGGAGGCCCAGTGCGGAGACGCTGGCGATGATCTTGAGCATGGTCGTTGTTCCCTGTGTCGGAGGTATTTGTTTCTGCCTGTCCGGAAGCGGGTTTGGTGGCTCGCGCGGTATCAAGCGGCGACGGCGAGCTGGGGCTCCTTTGCCTTCCTGGCCGGGCGCTCGTCGGCGACGATGCGTCCGTCCTCTATGCGGATGATGCGATCGGCATAGCCGAGCGTGCGGTGGTCGTGGGTGACGGCCAGCACCGCGCGGCTCTTGTCCTGGGCAACGCGGGCCAGAAGCTCCATCACGGCCTTGCCGTTCTCGCTATCCAACGCCGCCGTGGGCTCGTCTGCAAGGATGACCGATGGGTGTCCGGCCAGCGCGCGGGCGATCGCGACGCGCTGCTTCTCTCCACCCGACAGCTTGGAGGGGTAGGCGTTGAGCCGGTGTCCGAGGCCGACCGCCTTCAGTGCCTCGATGGCCATGGCCTTGGGATCGGCCGAGCGCGAGCGGCGCACGTCCATGGCCAGCAGCACGTTCTCCAGCGCGGTCAGCGTGGGGAAGAGGTTGTAGGACTGGAACACGAAGCCGACGTGGCGGCGGCGAACGGCAGCCAGGCCTTCCGCGCCCAGGCCGTGGGCCTTCTCGCCGCCGATTGCGATCTCCCCGCCGTCGGCCGTCAGGATGCAGCCGAGGATCGAGAGCAACGTCGTCTTGCCCGAGCCGGAGGGCCCCATCAGCAGGGTCAGCTCGCCCGGGCTCAGCGTCACGTCCACGCCCTTCAGGACCTGGAAGCGCGTCTCGCCCGAGCCGAGGAACTTGGTGATGCCGGAAGCCTTCAGGATCTCCGGGCGGGCGGCGGTCTCGATGTTCGCGGTCATGGTGCTCAACTCCCCGAGCGAATGTTGTTCGATGGGGTGAGCTTCCCAGATGCAAGGGACGTGCGCTGTTCCGGGCGGTACACGGGGCATTTTTCTGAGGCGCCGCGGCCGGCTTCGATCGGGCGGTGCCAAGTTGGCGCCCCGTTAACCATGACGGAACTCGACTCTGGAGCTTCCTGGGCAGGAAGACCTTGCTTTCAACTCGCCTTAACCGTCCGCTCGACGGGCCAGGCTCTGCGCACCCTGGAACTGTCGGGCGGCTGCGGGGGGGGGGGGGCGAGTTGAAGCCTCTTTGTCGCGCGTGTGGCGCCAAGCTGGCTCTCGCCCGCCCGGTGGGAGCGGGTCTGAGTGACTAAGCGCCCGAGTGAATAAGGGCCCCGGGGTCTCCCTCGGGGCCTTGTTGCGTGCGTCGGGCGGGGTTCGGCTGGTGTCTCGTCTCCGAAGTTCGCGACCGCCCGGCCGCGAGGCTACGAGCGAGCTTCGCGATCACCACACTAGCAAGACAATGTTTCCAGTGTAGCTTTTACCTCTGACGTTTGGTGACGAGGTTCGCTGCGAGGGGGACCAAACGTCAGAGGCGCGACACTAGCGGCTGAACACACCGGCCGGGTCGATGCGGGTCACTTTGAGGATCGCGGTCATGGCGGCGATGGCGCACATGCCGATCGTCAGGACGAACAGGGCCGCGGCGAGCTCCGGCGTCATCACGATCTTCAAGGTCGTCGCCTTCGATCCCTCGATGGCCGCCAGGCTCAGGGCCAGCCCCGCCGCGTAGCCGAGCACCGCGCTCATCAAGGCCTGCAGGAGGATGACGAGGTGGATGTAGCGGGCCGAGGCACCGAGCGCCCGCAGGGTTGCGAACTCGTTCAGGTGGTCCTTGGTGCTCGAGTAGAGCGTCTGGGCGACGATCACCACGCCGACGATCACGCCGAGCAGCGCGCCGGCGATCAGCGCCATGCCGGCCCCCGTCTTGAACAGCC
>WBZY01000720.1_pt1 | contig 17881 bp, 15 predicted proteins | sample 5204191 | NCBI WGS metagenome assembly WBZY01 (sample SAMN12344363, study PRJNA552823) | activated sludge metagenome | biome: Activated sludge suspended growth; feature: Anammox Sidestream; material: Wastewater; isolation source: activated sludge from anammox sidestream of wastewater treatment...
GCCAGCCGGGACGGCGCGATGCAAAATGAAGAATCCCTCGTGCCTGAGCGAGCCGACGCGCCTGCCCGGAGTCCAGACGCGCTCGACGCGGGAGGGATGCAGTTCGTCCAGCGCGGCGCGGGCGGCGGAGTCGAAGTCCACGAGAGCCACTTCGGGGAAGACGCGCAGGGCCTCGGGATGGAGAACGAGGCTGTCGCTGGAGAGTCCGCCGACGAGGGCATAGGCGATGCGGCGCGGGACGGGCGTCACCAGGCCGATGCCGAACGCCATGAACCAGACCGGGAGTCCGGGCAGCAGCAGCAGGCGGCGTTTCAGTCCGCACAGGCGCGCGAAACGCAACATCAACTCGCCGTAGGTGGCGACGCGGGGGCCGCCGATCTCGAAGGCCTGTCCCTGCCCGCCTGGGTTGTCGAGCGCGGCGAGCAAGTAGTCAATCACGTTTTGGACGGCGATGGGCTGGGACTTGTTTCGCAGCCACAACGGGCCCGGGATGAGCGGAAACAGCCCGACGACGAAGCGGATCATCTCGAAGGAGATGCTGCCCGCCCCGGCGATGACGCCCGCGCGGAACTCGGTGACGGGGACTCTGCCCTCGCGCAGGACGCGTCCCGTCTCGATGCGCGAACGCATGTGCGGCGCGAGGCGCTGTTCGGGGTCGGCCAGCCCGCCGAGGTAGATGATGTGCTTCACGCCTGCCGCCTCGCACGCCGCGGCGAAGTTGCGCGCGCCTTCGAGTTCCCTCTCCGTGTAGCCGCGCCCGCTGGACATGTTGTGGATGAGATAGTAGGCGGTGTGGACTCCCTCCAGCGCGGGCGCGAGACTGGCCGCGTCCGTCACGTCGCCGGGGAAAATCTCGACGAAGCGGGACCAGCCGCGCCCGTCGAGCCGACGCGGGTCGCGCGCCAAAGCGCGGACGCGGCAGCCGCGTTCCAGAAGTCGGGGGATGAGTCGGCTGGCGATGTAGCCGGTCGCGCCGGTGACGAGGATGAGCATGCCGCGGCATCCGGTCAGCGCGCCAACATGCGCGCCCGCGAGGCGACGCCGCGCATCAACCCGTCGAAGATGAATTTATGGAACGGCCACATGGCGTACCAATAAACGAAGCCGAAGAAGCCGTGCGGCGCGAAGTACGCGTCGACGGCGAGCAGGGTTTTGCCCTCGCGCGGCGCTGACGTAAACTGGAGCCAGGCTTTGCCCGGCAGTTTCATCTCGGCGCGCAGCCGCATGAGACGGCCGGGCTCCACCTGCTCCACGCGCCAGAAATCGAGCGACTCGCCGGAGCGGATCTCGTCGGGGTGACGGCGGCCGCGCCGCAGTCCCACGCCGCCCACGAGTTTGTCCAGCCAGCCGCGCAGGGACCACGACCAGTCCATGAAGAGCCAGCCGCGCTCGCCGCCGATCCCCGTGTAGGAGCGGAAGACGGTTTCGGGCGGCAGGTCGGTCAGCATTTGCCGCCTCTCGATGAACATGCCCTCTTCGACGGTGAACTCGTACGGCTTGACGTTGCCCATCACGGTGACCAGCGCGTCGGACCAGGAGGTCTCCACGTCGTCGCGTTGGATGCGTCCCAGCGCGAGGCGGACGGCGGTCCGAAAGTCCATCGGCTGGATGCGCGGGAAGAGCCGCTGCGCGGCCTCGTCCCGGACGATGAGGTTGGCGCGCAGTCCCTCGATGAGCGGCAGCACGATACGCCAGTGGATCGGCGTGACCATGTGTACCCAATACGCCGAAAGCCGCGGCGCGTAGACCGGCGTGCGGATGAGGCGCCGCTTCAGTCCGCGCTCGCGGGCGTAACCGAGCAGCATCTCCGCGTAGGTGAGACGCGTCGGCCCGCCGATCTCGATGACGCGGCCGACGGATTCGGGGACGTCCAGCGCGGCGATGAGATACGAGAGCGCGTCGCGGATGGCGATGGGCTGCGCCTGCGAAAAAAACCAGGCGGGACAAACCAGCACCGGCTCGCGCTCGGTGAGATAGCGCACCATCTCGAACAGCGCCGAGCCGGAGCCGACGATCATGCCGGCGCGGAATTCCGTCACCGGGACGTGGCTGTAGCGCAGTTGCGAGCCGGTCTCGTGGCGCGAACGCAGGTACGGCGAGAGGCGCGCGGTCGGGTCCACGAGTTCGCCGAGATAGATGACGCGCTCCACGCCCGCCCGTTCCGCGGCCGAGGCGAAGTTGCGCGCCAGTTGCAGGTCGTATTCGGCGCTGCCGCGTCCGCCCTGCTGCCCGTGGATGAGATAATACGCGGCCGAGACGCCGCGCATCGCCTGCGCGGCGAGGTCGGGATCGCTCAGGTCGCACGCGACGACTTCCACGCGTTTCGCCCACGCGAAGCCCTCCAGCCGCGACGGGTCGCGCACGAGACAGCGGACGCGGTAGCCGGCGTCCAGCAGGCGCGGCGCCAGCCGTCCGCCCACATAGCCGGTCGCGCCGGTGACGAGGATGAGTTTTTCGGTCATGTCATCTGATTGAAACACAGAACCCGGTTTTCTTCAAGAAAGCAGTCTCGCCGATATGAAAATAAAAAGGATTCCGCAAGTTCTACTTGCGGCTTTCCCGAAGTAGAACTTCGGGATTCCAAATTTTCATCATTTGGATGCGAGACGCCAGAGACGTCAAAGCGCTCTCCTCGCAGGCCGGAGGACTGCTTCCCTACGGGATGCTGCGCGATCGCTCCGCTCGCAGCAACAGACTGTTAAAGCGTTTGCAACAGAGCACGAATAACTCAGACAAATTCGCCTAACTTACGCCAGGCGCAAGCGTAAGGGCATTTCTGCTACAATAACAGCCATGTCCCTGTCGCGTCCCCTCCTCCTGGTTTCAATCGCCTTCCTGGCGGGCACCGCCCTCGCCGACGCGGTATCCCTCCCGCTTTCGGTCTGGCTCGCCCTGGCCGGGACGGCCCTCGCGCTGGGACTGATCTGGCGCTTCCTCGTCCGCTCCCTCGAAATGGAGACGCTCGCCCGCGACCTCGCAGCCGTGACCGTCTTTCTCGTCGTCATCTTCCTCGGCGCGGCGCGTTACCAGGCCGCCGTCCCGGTCTTCGACGCGTTCGACCTCGGCTGGTACAACGACCGCGACTACGACGTCCGCGTCACGGGATGGGTGACCGAACTTCCAGACCGCCGCGACACCTACGCCAACCTGCGCGTCCGCGCCACCGGCATAGACACCGGCGACGGGAACGACCTGCCCGTGGACGGCCTGCTCCTCGCCCGCGTGGATCCCAACGAAGACTATTTTTACGGCGAAATCGTCCGCCTGCGCGGGAAACTGAAGACCCCCTCCGAAAACGAAGATTTCTCCTACCGCGATTACCTCGCCCGCGAAGGCGTCTACTCCACGATGAGCAGCGCCGAAGCGACGCGCCTGCCGGGGAAAAAAGGCAACCTCTTCGCCGACGGGTTGTACCGTCTCAAGAACTACGCGCTCGCCACCGTCTATCGCATCTTCCCCGACCCCGAGGCCTCGCTCCTGGCGGGCATCCTCCTCGGCGTGGACAGCGGCCTGCCCGACGATTTGCAGCAGGACTTTAAGGACACCGGCACATCGCACATCATCGCCATTTCGGGATTCAACATCGCCATCATCGCCGCCATCTTCCTCTCGCTCTTCGGACGCGCCTTCGGCCCGCGGCGCGGCGCGGTCGTCGCGGGGATCGGCATCGTCTTCTACACCCTGCTCGTCGGCGCGGACGCGGCCGTGGTGCGCGCCGCCGTCATGGGCGTGACCGCGCTCTTCGCCCGTCACTTCGGCCGCCGCCAGGACGGTCTCGTCACGCTCTTCGCGGCCGGGGCCGGCATGTGCCTGTATAATCCCTACTACACCCAGGATGTCGGCTTTCAACTCTCCTTCTTCGCCACCCTCGGCCTCATCCTTTACGGCGAACCCCTCTCCGCCCTGAGCGCCCGCCTGCTCTCAAAACTCAACCTTCACTCTTCCACCGTCGAAAGCCTGTCGTCCGTCATCACCGATTTTTTCCTCCTCACCCTCGCCGCGCAGATCACCACCCTCCCGATCATGGCCTATCATTTCAACCGTCTCTCGCTCATCTCGTTCATCGCCAACCCGTTCATCCTCCCCGTCCAACCCGCGGTGATGATCCTCGGCGGGCTGGCCGACATCCTCGGCATGATCTTCCTCCCGCTCGGGCAACTGGCGGCCTTCGCGGCCTGGCCGTTCGTGGCGTACACCATCAGCATGGTGGACTTCTTCGGAGGCGTACCGGGCGCGGCAATTTCGGTGGACTTCCCCCTCTGGGGCGTCTTCGCCTGGTACGCGGCGCTTCTCGGCCTGACCGTCGGCCGCGTCCCGCTCAGGGAATTTTTCGCGTCGCTGAAAACGCGTCTCCCCAAGATCCCCACCTGGGGCGTGATCGCCGCGCTGACGCTCCTCGCCATCTTCGTCTGGCGCGCGGTCCTGTCCCTGCCAGACGGGAAACTCCACATCACCTTCCTCGACGTCAACGCCTCGGACGCCATCCTCATCGAGACGCCCAACGGCGACACGGCGCTGATCAACGGCGGGGAAAGCCTCTCGCAACTTTCGAGCCAGCTCGGCGGGCGGCTGCCCCTGACCAACCGCAAACTGGACTGGCTGATCGTCGCGTCCACGCGGGAAAACCAGGTCGCCGCGCTGCCGCGGCTGGCCGAGCGCTATCCGCCCGCGAACGCGCTGTGGGCGGGAAACGTGGAAGCCTCGTACCCGGCGCGGTCGCTCAACGCCTGGCTGACCAGCCACCAGGTCCCGGTGACGCGGGCCGCGGCGGGACAGAAACTGGACCTCGGCGGCGGGGCCGTCCTCTCCGTCCTCTACGCGGACGAACGCGGCGCGGTCCTGCTGCTGGAATACGGCGGCTTCCGCGTCCTGCTCCCGGTCGGCATGAGTTTCGACGCGCTCGCCAAACTGCAAGCGGACGAATCCCTGCCGCCCATCACCGCGCTCCTGCTCGCCGATTCCGGCATGGCGCAGACCAACCCCGCCGAGTGGATCAATTTTCTCAACCCGCAGGTTGTCGTCCTGAGCGTCTCCGCCGACAACCTGCTGGGACTCCCCTCCCAGTCCGCGCTCGACGCGGCGGGCGGGCGCACGCTTCTCCGCACCGACGCGAACGGCTGGATCGAAATCTCCAGCGACGGCTCCTCCGTCTGGGTGGAGACCCAGCGCGGCGGCCCGGCTCCCACGCCCGCCCCCGGCGCGAGCGCCTCGCCCACTCCCTCCGACGCGCCAGCCATGACCGAAGAACCCGCCGCCACCGAAGAGCCGCTGCTCGAAGACCCTGATTTCACCCCCGAACCCTGACGCGCGTCTCCAACGTCGCTCCCGGCTGGCGAGGAGATTGCTTCTATGCCTCTGGCGTCTCGCAACGGCAATTTGCGAAAATCAATCGGAAGCCCAGGGGGATGATCACAAATCTCACCGAATTCTTAATCCAACGCGGGGAAACTCTGCTACACTGGGCAAACCGCTTTATCGTCGAGGTGAACCATGTTCCGATCCAACATCCCTACGTCCGAGATCACGCCGAAGGAAGTCTATCTCTCGCGCCGCGACTTCATGAAAGCCGCCGCAGTGACCGCCGCCGGCGCGCTGCTGGCCGCCTGCGCGCCGCGCGCCTCCAGTTCCGACGCTCCCGCGCCCGCCGTCGAATTGACCGACACCCTCACCCCGCTCGAAGACGTGACCAGTTACAACAACTACTACGAGTTCAGCGGGGATAAACAGGCGGTGGGACCGCTCGCCAGAAACTTCCATCCCCGCCCGTGGGACGTGGAAGTGGGCGGGCTGGTCAACAACCCAAAAACCTACGCCATCGAAGACCTGCTGGCGAAATTCCCGCAGGAGGAGCGCGTCTACCGCCTGCGCTGCGTGGAGGCCTGGAGCATGGTCATCCCGTGGACGGGATTCCCGCTCGCGAAACTGCTGGCCGAAGCGCAGCCCGCCTCCGCCGCGCGGTACGTCCGCTTCGTTTCCGTCCTGCGTCCTGAGGAAATGCCCGGGCAAAAGAGTCCCTTCTACCAATGGCCCTACCAGGAGGGACTGCGCCTCGACGAGGCCATGAACGACCTGACGCTCCTCGCCACCGGTCTCTACGGGGAGCCGCTTCCCAACCAGAACGGCGCGCCGATCCGTCTCGTCGTCCCGTGGAAGTACGGATTCAAATCCATCAAGGGCATCGTCAAGATCGAGTTGACCGACTCCCAGCCGGAAACATTGTGGAATACCGCCTCGCCGCGCGAATACGGCTTCTACTCCAACGTCAACCCCAGCGTGCCGCACCCGCGCTGGTCGCAGGCCAGCGAGCGCCGCATCGGCGAATTTGCCCGCCGCCCCACGCTGATGTTCAACGGTTACGAAAAAGAAGTGGCGTACCTGTACGAAGGCATGGACTTGAAATTGAATTATTAGCGTTGCGCCCGATGAAGCGTTACACTCCCCTGCAAATTCTCGTTCACGTCGCGGCGTGGTTTCCCCTGGCGCGGCTGGTCTTCGAGGCCTTCACCGGCGGACTGACCGCCAACCCGATCCAGCATATCGAACAGCGCACCGGGCGCGCCGCCCTCACGCTGCTGATCCTCGCTTTGGCGGTCACGCCGCTCAACAGTCTCTTCGGCTGGAGCGAGCCGATCAAACGCCGCCGCGCTCTCGGCCTCTACGCGTTCATGTACGCCGTCATCCACGTCACCGCGTTCGCGGATCTCGACTACGGGCTGGCCTGGGGTCTCGTCGTCCAGACCGTCTTTGAAAAGCCCTACATCCTGCTCGGCGCGGCAGCCTTCCTCCTGCTCATCCCGCTGGCGGTCACGTCGTTCGATGTGTGGCAGGCGCGCTTAAAGAAACGCTGGAAGCGCCTGCACATGCTGATCTATCTCATCGCGCCGATGGTCATCCTGCATTACGCCTGGGGAAAGAAGGGCGACTTCTTCCGCCTCAGCGGAGACGTGACCCTGCCGCTGGCGTACGCGGCCGCCTACCTCGCGTTGATGGCGCTGCGCCTCCCCGCGCTGAGACGCGCGGCCGCGTCCCTCCGAGGCCGGGCGCGGCATCGTTTATTAAAACGCCGCGCCATACCGTAGGGGCGGACCTACGTGTCCGCCCTGATTAGATACGTGTCCGCCCCGATTGGGCAGGTTGGGCAGATACATAGATCTGCCCCTACGTGTCCGCCCTGATTAGATACGTGTCCGCCCCGATTAGATACGTGTCCGTCAATCAGAATATCCCGCGCAGGACGAGCAGGAAGCCCACGATCGCGAGCGGAATCCCGACGATGGCGCCGATCACCGTCAGGCTGACGAGGATCCCCGCCAGCAGCAGTACGAAGCCGAGGATCACAGCCACCAGTCGTCCCGTCAACGCGACGATGCCCGCGATCAACTTCCAGAGGGCCGCGAACGGCCAGGCGTACCAGGGAATCTGTTTTTTCGTTTCGGTCATTTCGTCTCCTTCAAGAGAGTATACGCACATTGACGGTTAAGGTGGCGGGCAAAACCCGCGATATAATTCCGCCCATGAACGAATCAACTCATTCAAACAAACCCGAAACCGTGACCTTCAAGAAGAGTCACTTCTATTCCGTGCTGGTGGTCCTGGCGTTTTTCGCGGGACTGCTCTCGGGCTACGCGCTATGGGGACGCGGGAGCGCCGCCGCGGCGCCTCCCTCCAACCAGGCCGCGGCTGCGCCCACCCAGCAGGCCTTCCGCCGCTACGACATCCCCACCGACGGCTTTCCGAGCATCGGCCCCGCCGACGCGCCCATCACCCTGGTTGAATTCAGCGATTACCAATGCCCCTATTGCCAGAGATGGTACGAGCAGGTTTACCAGCCGTTGATGGACGCCTACCCGGGCAAGATCCGCCTCGTCTACCGCAACCTGCCGCTGACGCAGATCCATCCGCAGGCCATGAGCGCCGCCGAAGCAGCCTTGTGCGCGGGCGATCAAAACGCCTACTGGGATTTTCACAACCAATTGTTCGAGAACTTCAACGCGCTGGGCGAGGACCTCTACGCCTCGCTCGCCGCGGACCTCGGGCTGGACGCGGCCGCCTTCGAGACCTGCATGTCCAGCCGCAAACACCAGGCCGCGATCCAGTCGGATATGCAGTTCGCGCTCGAACTGGGCGTGCAGTCCACGCCGACGTTTTTCATCAACGGCCTGGCCGTGGTCGGCGCGCAGCCGCTGAGCGTCTTCCAGCAGGTCATCGACCGGGAACTGGCGGGGGAAATCCCGTAATAGGCTTTATCGGAAATAATGCCGGCGTCTGTTTTCCGCCGCGAATGAAGCGAATTCCACGAAAAATGGGCAATCCGCGCGCATTCGTAAAATTCGCGGCAGAGAATCCTAATTCCGAAGGAGTCGGATGAAAAAATTCGTTGTCGTTGCGGGAAACATCGGCGTCGGAAAGTCCACGCTGGTGGGGATGTTGTGCGCCCGGCTGGGCTGGGAGCCGTTTTACGAGTCGGTCGCCGAGAATCCCTACCTGGCCGATTTCTATCGCGACATGACCGCCTGGTCCTTTCATTCGCAAGTCTTCTTCCTGACCCACCGGCTGAAGGCGCACCACGAACTTTCCCTGCGCCCCTCGGCCGTCATCCAGGACCGCAGCGTGTACGAAGACGCGGAGATCTTCGCCCAGAATCTTTTTTTGCAGGGACACATCCGCCCGCGCGACTATCAGACCTACCGCGAACTCTATGAGACGGCGCTGCGCTTCCTCCCGCCCCCGGACCTGGTCATCTACCTGCGGGCTTCGGTCTCCACCCTGCTGGAGCGCATCACGCGCCGCGGGCGCGACTATGAGCAGGAGATCGCCCCCGATTATCTATCCAGCCTGAACCAGCTCTACGAAAACTGGCTGGGAGGGTTCAGCCTCTGCCCGGTGTTGACCGTGCCGGGCGACGACCTCGATTTTGTGGCGCACCCCGGCCACCTGGGATTGATCGTCTCCAAGATGCAGGAGAAGTTGACCGGCCGTGACGAGGTGAGATTCGGGGCCGAGGAAGTGGCCCGCGCCGCGGAGGATTGAGAAAAAACAGGCTTCTGAATGAAGCCTGTTTTTTTATTGGTAGACCGCCAGCCATTTGTTGTGGGGATCGGAGATCCAGACCTCCTGTCCCTCGCCGGGGAAGGAATCCCAGTAGGCGGGATTCCACATTCCGCTGCCGCCGGTCTCCTCGCACTCGGCCAGGACGAATCCCCGCGGCGTGGAATCGGGCAGGTGACAGACTGGCTGTCCGCCGACCGGGAGCGGGAACCGCCCGCCCGTCAGCGCGTTGGCGAGGCCGGGCGTCGGGTAACAGCCCACGATCCAGGAGCCGTATCCGTCGGCGTAACGGCAGACGGAGGCGTCCAACACTTTGGCGATTGGATAGGCGACCGCGTCCACCAGCGAGTTGTTGGAGGCGCGGAGCAGGCGCACGGTGTCGCCGGAATCTTTCAGCTGAAGCCCGGACTGCGAGCCGTAAAAGACCATCCGCTCGCCCGGTTTGAGGGTCTGGCTGGGGAGGCTGAACACGGCCGCGGGGGCGGACGCGAGGCTCAGTTTGTAACTGCTCAGGCTGAGGTTGGACGTCCCGGCGTTGATCACCTCGATGAACTCGTCGTAGACGTCCACGCGGCCGTCGGCGTTCCAGTCTGTGCCGGCGCGCGCCATGACTTCGTTGAGGACCAAAACCGGCGGGCTGCCCGGCTTCGGGGTGGCCGTGCGCGTGGGCAATGCGGTGGGACGGGGCGTGGAGGTGACGGTAAACGCCCAGTTGGAGTGTTTAGGCGTGCCTTTGATGAAATTGCCGTTTGCGTCAAAGCCAAAATGGGGATTGGCGCCTGTGTGAGTGAAATAGGCGGTTACATCGTCGCTGCGCCAGTCCTGGCGTTCCATGCTTCCGTAAATGGAACTGCTGCCCGCAGGCCAGGGGCGGATGGTCCCCGTGCGCGAGCGGGCGTTGACGAAATCCACCAGCAGGGTTTTATGATTCTCGTCGCAATTCTTCGCCACCTGGATGTTATACGTGGAACACAGCAGGAGTATTTCGCCGGTGTTGTATAAACTTCCCGTATATTTCTGGTCGTAGGTCTCGCTTGTTCCGGGGAACGAGACCGCGTTCTCGTTGGCTACCAGCAGGAAGTACCCGCTGGTATCGTTCTGGAGAGTGGATGTGCGCGGGGAAATGACGCCTTTCAGCGCGATATCGAGATTCTTGTAAAACTGCGTTCCGCTCCAGCGGAAGGAGACGAGATGCCAGCCTTCCAGATTGATCTCGTCCCGGGTGGTGTTATACAACTCGATCCATTCGTGACTGCTGTTGGCCTGCGTCCCCATCCAGGCCACCTCGCTGATGACGATGGATTTATATGGAACCGGGGTTGGGCCGGGCGTGGGCGTTACGTCAAACGCCCAGTTGTCGCATTTGGGCGTGCCGTTGAGCCGATTGGCGTTGGGATTTATGCCGTTCCAATTTGCGTCATGCCCGCAACGCGGATCCTCGCCGTTCGGATGGGTGTACCAGGCGGAATCCGAGTCGAGGACATTTTTTCCTTTCCGTTCCATACTCCCAAATGTGGACGAATCTCCCGCCGGCCACATTCCGCCGTCCCCATTGGCGGTATCAATCAGATTGCCTGCGGGATCGCGCAATCGAAGCGCCTCTCCCGAATTGCTCATTTCGCCGCTGTAGGTCATATCGGCGTCAACGCCTTTTACGGTATCGTCGTCGGTGCGCTCCAGGAGGAAGTAGCCTTTTGCAAGAATGATGCAATTGAGATTGACCGGCTTGCAATTCCTAATGGTGATGTCTGGAGTACCGTCCGCCGCGCGAAGCGTCCAATTCGTTAAGTTGATGGGCTGAGCCGTCGTATTGTAAAGCTCGATCCACTCATCGCTGCTGGAGGCGGCGGTGCCCATCCAGCCCACCTCGCTGATGATGACCGATTTGGATGGGACGGCGGTAGGGGGAGACGGTATGACTGTCGGCGTTGGCGTAGGAGAATTTCCGCCGCCAGGTGTGCCATGAATGAGATTTCCTGCCGCATCATGCTTCAACCAGCCTCCAGTGCTGGTGTACCAGCGGGAGTCGGCATCTGCATTTGTTCCCGACCGTTCCATCGTCCCGTGATCGGGCGAAGAGGTCGAAATACCGGCAGGCCATGGACCGCCATTTCCATTGGCTGTGTCAACAACACTTCGATCCGGAGCCAGAAGACGGATAGTTCCTCCTGTATCAGAAAGGTCACCGCCCACATAGACTATACCATCTACATCCGAAATCACGTTATTGTCGCCGCGTTCCAAAACCAGAAATTGATCAACGCCAATTATCCCGCTTAATGGGATTGAAACGGCTCCATTTTTCCATTCTAATTTCCATCCGTTCAGGTTAATGTCCATCCCAGATGGGTTATATAACTCGATCCATTCATCTGAAGGCGATGCGATAGTCCCCATCCAGCCAACTTCAGAAATGATAATCAATCTCGCCGGATAGGGCGTGGCAGTAGGAGAACCAGTTGGCGCTGGAGAATTAGTCGGCGTAAAAGTATTTGTTGGAGTAACCGTCTCAACTCCAGCACAAAAGACAAGCGGGCTAGACGAATTTTGTGGCGTACTAGATGTGACAAGCGAAAAATCTGAGTTGTTGTCTTCTGTATCCTTACAGCCACCGTCGAAACGTTCATATCCTTGGTCAATATTCGCGTTCAAGCTCCCTAGCGGCGTTCCTTCTACATAACATGTGCCCGGAACGCAGGTTGGCGACATTCCTACTTGATCGGCAATAGAATTATCAGGATAAAGTAACGCAACGCCGCCATCATCTGTAATTCCCGTCGAGTAATTGGCATCAGCTATCGTTGAATCGTTATACCCATTATTTGCCACCAAGTAATATTTACCTGGTTGAAGAATCACGTTAGACGAAAATGTAAACCGTATGCTAGTCGCCCCAACGTTATTTGATCCGCTTATCTTCCACCCATTCAGATTAACAGAATAGCTGGAAGGATTGAACAACTCAATGAATTCATCATTGCCTCCACCCGATCCGCGGAATCTTACTTCGCTGATAACCACTTTGGGTGCGACAACCGCTTCCGGTGGGCGCCTCTCCTCCCGCGCCAGCGACCTCCCCGCCGCGCCGAAGAACAGGCCGCACAACACAGCCAGCGTCAACACAAAGCGCAGGGATGAACTATTTCGCCGCATGGATGGATTCTACCGTAAAACCAAAAAAAGGGACGCACAAAGACAGCCACTCTGCCAAGTGACTGTCCCTGGTCGCTCGTCCCGCGTACAGTCGTAGTCTAAGAATCGCCGACAGCCGCCGCGCGCGCGTCGATCACCAGTTTGATCGCCGTGCGCACCTTGTCCTCGATCTCCACGTCCACAAATTCCGGCACGCAGGCCACCTCGATCCCGTCGTTCTTCAGATAGCCCGAAGCCAGCGCCAGCGCCTTGATAGCCTGATTCACCGCGCCGGCGCCGATGGCCTGCACTTCCGCGTGTTTATGCTCACGGATCACCCCCGCGATCGCTCCAGCCACAGCAGAGGTACGGGAGTTCGCGGAAACTTTGATCATATCCATGGCAGCCTCCCAGCATCGAAGAATGGGGCGATGCTTCTGTCATTATTGTACAGAAAAACCCCGATCTATACAAGCAGTAGATTAGTATGATTAATGACTCTTAGTCGTATTAGTAGGGGCTGTGGAAAGTGTGGAATACGCTCCCATTTCCCTGCCGGTGGGGTTGGATTCTCATCCGTCCCCAGATATACGGTCAAACGGATGCCCGTCCATGCACACGCGAGTGTGGAGACCTTCCGGACAAAACCGGAAAAAAACGCTGGATTTTGACCCGCTTCCACATTTAGACGCCTCCGCACAGCAGCCCCCACATATGGGCGCCGCCTCGCGCGTGACTTTGAGCCGCATCCCGCTTTGGGAGGCGTTTTATCCACACTGACAGGCGTTTATCCACAGTTTAGCGCGAGTTATCCACAAAAACGGCTAATTGGAGAATATCCACCCGTTTTCCACAGCCCTAAATGTGGGTTGGTTCGTATAGAGATAAAGCGCTCTGCTTCAAATACTTTAATGACAATGCAAAGTTTGGAATCCCGAAGTTCGCAATGACGATGCAAAGCTTGGAATCCCGAAGTTCGCAATGACGATGCAAAGCTTGGAATCCCGAAGTTCGCAATGACGATGCAAAGCTTGGAATCCCGAAGTTCGCAATGACGATGCAAAGCTTGGAATCCCGAAGTTCTACTTCGGGAAAGCCGCAAGTAAAACTTGCGGAATCCTTTTTATTTTTCAGGACAGTTACGAAGCAGATTCCCGCGAGAGCCTCGGTTTTAGCGTTTACAAACTCGTCGAAGTCTCCAGCCCGTGGGACGAGGCGATGTCGTCCAGCAGGATTTCCACCTCGTCGAGGAAGTGGTCCAGTCCCTGCACCTTCTCCGCGAAGGATTCGCCCGTCAAGCCGAGCTGCGTCATCGCGGCCTGCCAGCCTTGCAGTTCGGCGGGCGGAAGCGCCAGCGCCGAAAACGTCCACGTGTGGAGCAGCGGCCAGAGCGCGTCGATCCCGTCCATGGCCTCGAAAGCCTTGAGATAGTAATTTACACGCACTGGATGGATTCTAGCGTCCGCTTTGCCGCTTGCGGCCGCGGCGAGGAAGTCCTTTTGCCAGGCGGGCAACCAGTCAGCGGGGATTCCGCCCTCGAGACTGAGTCCGCCTAAAAGTCCCGCGAGACCCGCCGCCATTTGCGGACGATCCGCCTGCTCGGCGCGCTTCGGGAAATCCAGCATCAGCCGCCGCTCGGCCAGGGGATTCCCGTTCAGTTCCGCCACCGCGCAGGCCGCGTGATAGACGGATTTCAGGTAGTGCGCCACCTCGCGCGGGCCGGCGTCGTCCACTTCGAGCAGGTCGGTCCAGCAGCCGCGTCCGTGCGCGAGCAGCGTGCGGCAGCGTTGGAGCGTGAGATCGGGGCCGTCGTACTCGGAGCCGCCGCGCACCGCCGCCTGGATGAAGTCGAAGAATTTTTCGCGTTCGTAGAGCAGCATCGGCGCGTAGATTTCGGGTCCCAGCCAGGGGTTGACGCGCAGCTCGCGCGGCGGGTTGTACTCGGCGCGTGCGTGGTAGGTGATGTCGAGGTGGAAGTCGCCCGTCAGTTTGACGATCTCGCGCGTGCGCGGCGGTTTGCCCGCGGTGACGAAGACGAGGTCAATATCGGTCAGCCCGCCGATGAAGGGATCGCCCTCGTCGAGGAGCGAGCCGATCAGGTACGCGGCGACGATGTCTTTGTTGTCGAAGGCGCGGGTCTTGGCGTTTTCCCTGGCTAGTCGGATGAGTGTTTCCCGTGTGACGCGCATGTTGACTCCGAGTGGGTTTTCCGCAAAGCGCTCGAAGTTCGCTGAGAAAAAAGTTTTTGCGCTCTTTGCGGCCTTCGCGGTTGATGGTTTTCTATTTCATGGGCAGGCTGGGCTGGAAGGGCGCGATGCCCAGCGCTTCGCGGATCTTGTTCTCGACGAATTTCAAGTCGTCGGGGTTCTGCACGATGTTGATGTTGTTCGTGTCAATGACGAGGATCGGCGTGTGGTCATAGGGGCTGGAGAAGAAGTCGTCGTAGGCGCGGTTCAACTCGTCAATGTAGCCGCGCTCCATGTTGCGTTCGTAGGGACGGTCGCGCAGGGCGATGCGCTGCATGAGGACGTCGGTGTCGGCGCGCAGGTACACCAGCAGGTCGGGGAGCGGGATCTTCTCGGCCAGCGCGGCGTGGACGCGGCGATACATTTCCAGCTCGTCGCCTTTTAAGTTGATGCGGGCGAAGAGCGCGTCTTTGGCGAAGGTGTAATCCGAAAGCAGGTTTTTCCCCGCGCCCACCGTCTCGGTCACGCCGCGGCGCTGCTGGTGATAGCGCGAGAGCAGGAAGAAAATCTGCGTTTGAAAGGCGTAACGGGCGCGGTCGGCGTAGAAATCGGACAGGAAGGGATTCTCCTCGAACACTTCCAGCAGGATCTCCGCCTCGAACGCGGGCTGCAACAGGCGCGCCAGCGTGGTCTTGCCGACGCCGATGACTCCTTCGATGGCAACGTACATGCTCGCTCCGTAAGGTGGAATGAGGCAAGGATACCATAAAGTAAGGATGGAGGATGGAAGGCGAAGGATGAAGGATGAAAATTGGCGGGAGTCCTGAAGTTCTACTTCAGGAAAACAGGAAAACGACGCGGCCTCCGAAAGTAGAACTTTCGGATTCCTGTTTCAGGCTTTCTTGCTTTGGAACTTTCGGATTCCTGCATGTCGGAATGTATAATACCCCCATGCCCAAAATCTGCATTTTTCCGCGTGTGGAGGGGACGGGCGGCGTGGCTTCCTTTCGACTCAAATTCGAGGCGGGACTCGCGGCTCGCGGCATCGAGACGACGAACGATCCCGACGAACCCGCCGAGGCCCTGCTCGTCCTCGCGGGGACTCGCAGCCTGCTCCCGCTGCGAAGGGCGCGCCGCCGCGGGACGCGTCTCGTCCAGCGGCTGGACGGCGTCAACTGGGTGCAGCGCGTCCGCTGGACGGGGGTCCGCTACACGCTCCGCGCGGAATACGGCAACCTCGTTTTGACGTTCATCCGAAAATATCTCGCGGACCGCGTCGTTTACCAGAGTCAGTTCATCCGCAAGTGGTGGGAGGCTTGGTACGGCGCCGCTAAAGCGCCTGCGACCGTCATCCTCAACGGCGTGGATTTGCGAACCTACTCTCCCGAGGGCGCGCACGAGCGTCCCGCCGACCGCGTCCGCATGTTGCTGTTGGAGGGGAATCTCAAAGGCGGGCTGGACAGCGGGCTTTTTCACGCGGTCGCACTGGCGGAGAAGTTGTCCGCAAAACGGCGCGTGGAGGTCGTCGTGGCGGGCGGCGTGGACGAGGCGACCCAGCGCAAGGTGAAACGAGTCAGCAAAGCGCCCGTGAATTTCCTCGGCACGCTGCCGCGCGAGCGAATCCCGTTTCTGGCGCGCTCCTCGCACTTTTTATTTTCGGCGGAGGTCAACCCGCCGTGTCCAAACTCGGTGATCGAATCGCTGGCCTGCGGACTGCCCGTCGCGGGGTTCGACAGCGGCTCGCTGCGCGAACTTGTCGGCGCGGACGCGGGCGTCATCGTCCCGTACGGCGCCGACCCGTGGAAGTTGGATCCGCCCGACATCCCCGCGCTGGCGGATGCGGCGGACGCGCTCCTGTCCGACCAGCCGCGTTTCCGCGCGGCCGCGCGGGCGCGGGCCGAGTCCGCGCTCGGCGTGGACGCGATGGTGGACGCGTATGTGAAGATCCTGTTGGAAGAAGAGAATAGAGAGCAGTGAGCAGAGAGCAGAGAGCGGTGAGTAGTGAACAGTTGTCGGTGATCAGTGGTCGGTTTTCTGGACGGTTGGGGGTGCAGCAGCGCGTCCTGCCCGCGTACCGCGTCCCGTTTTTCGATCTGCTGGCGGGAGCCTGCGAGGGCGGGATGAGTCTCTTCGCGGGGATGGCGAGGGAGGAGGAGGCGGTCGTGTCGGCGGAGTTATTGCGTATTGCGTATTGCGTGCCCGCGCGGAATTTACATCTATTTGACGGGGCTTTCTATCTTTGTTATCAGCGAGGGCTTACTGATTGGCTGGAGAAAACGAATCCCGACGCGCTCATCATGGAGGCGAACCCGCGTTACCTCGCGACCCCGTCCGCTGTGAAGTGGATGCACGCGCGCGGACGAAAAGTGATCGGCTGGGGACTGGGCGCGCCCTCCTCCTCTCGCGGGGACGCTTCCCCCATTTCCGCCGAAAACGGGGAGAGACGGAGGGGGGTATGGCCGCGCTTCATCCGCCAGTTCGACGCGTTGATCTCGTACAGTCAACGCGGCGCGGACGAATATGCCGCGCTCGGTTTTCCGCGCGAGAAGATTTTCGTGGCGCATAACGCTGTCGCGCCGCGCCCAACGTTTAACGTTCAACGTTCAACATCGAATGTTCCGCCCGCGATCATTTTTGTGGGACGGTTGCAAGCCCGCAAGCGCGTGGACTGGCTGCTGCGCGCCTGCGCGGAAATGGAAACGAAGCCGCGGCTCATCGTCGTTGGCGACGGTCCCGAGCGCGCGAGGCTGGAGGCGCTGGCGCGCGAGGTCTATCCCGCCGCTGAGTTTGTCGGCGCGAAGCGCGGCGCGGCGCTGACCCCGTATTTCGCCGCGGCTGATCTCTTCGTCCTGCCCGGCACGGGCGGGCTGGCCGTGCAGGAGGCGATGGCGCACGGACTGCCCGTCGTCGTGGCGAAGGGCGACGGGACCCAGGACGACCTCGTCCGCGCGGGGAACGGGTGGCAGGTCCCGCCCGAGGATTACGGCGCGCTGGTCCGGGTCACGCGCGAGGCCTTGTCGGACGCGAGTCGACTCCGCAGGATGGGAGAAGAGTCCCGCCGCATCGTCGTCGAGGATATCAATATCGAGAAGATGGTCGAGGCGTTTGTGCGGGCGTTGAAGAGTTAATCGTAGAGCGAGATGTTATCTCGTCTTACCTGGAGATGAACATGTATCAATCGGGCGAATATCTCGAAAAAAACCCGCGCTGGCACGCGGCGGATTCGCCGTGGAAGGCCGCGCAGATTTTGAAGATGATCCGCAAGCAGAATCTGAATCCCGTCACGGTTTGAGAGGTCGGATGCGGCGCGGGCGAAATCTTGAATCGCCTGCACGCGGAATTGCCCGCGGCGAATTTTTTCGGCTACGAAGTTTCGCCGCAGGCCTATGAAATTTGTTCGGCGAAGACGAAGGAGCGGTTGCAGTTCAGGCTGGGCGACCTGCTGGAGACGGAGGAGCGCTTCGATTTGCTCCTGTGCATTGACGTGTTCGAGCATGTGCCGGATTATCTTTCGT
>WBZY01000943.1_pt1 | contig 17874 bp, 18 predicted proteins | sample 5204191 | NCBI WGS metagenome assembly WBZY01 (sample SAMN12344363, study PRJNA552823) | activated sludge metagenome | biome: Activated sludge suspended growth; feature: Anammox Sidestream; material: Wastewater; isolation source: activated sludge from anammox sidestream of wastewater treatment...
CAGGAACCCGATGATCTGCTCGTCCGTAAACCTCGACTTCTTCATGCCCGATCTCCCCTCGGAAATCGGACTCTACTCACCTCGCCGTGGCACTGAAAATTGGAAGCAGGTCAAGGGTAAGGTCACACGCCGCGAGAAGTTTCTCTCCGAGATGGATGCGGTGATCCCGTGGAAGCCGATCCTGGCGCTCATCGAGCCGCACTATCCGAAGGCCGGGAATGGCACGCAGCCGATGCCGATGGAGCGGATGCTGCGGACTTACTTCATGCAGCAGTGGTTCAACTTGTCCGACCCGGGGATGGAAGATGCGCTGTACGACTCGGAGGCGATGCGTCGCTTTGCGGGGGCGGAACTGATCGATGACGCGATCCCGGACAAGACGACGATTCGCGGATTTTTGCCTTGGTGCGAAGCTTGCTCGAGCAGAAGCGGCTGCTGCTGAAGTCCGGGACGATCGTCGACGCGACGATCATCGATGCGCCGCCCTCGACGAAAAACCAAGCGAAGGCGCGCGATCCGGAAATGAGGCAGGGCAAGAAGAACTCGCGCGAATGGCGCTTCGGGATGAAGGCGCACGTGGGCACGGACCGCAACGGTCTGGTGCACACGCTGGTGACGACGGACGCGGCGCAGGCGGACGTGAGCCAGTTGCCGAGGCTGTTGCACGGGGAAGAGCGGGTGCTCTACGGCGACCACGCCTACTGGAGCGAGTTCCATCGGCACTGCGCCAAAGCCAGCGGCGTGCGCTATCGCGTCAACCGTCGACCGACGCGGGATCGGCCGTTGACGCAGTACCAGAAGCACCTGAACCGCCTGCGGTCGGCAACCCGGGCTCGGGGCGAGCATGCGTTCCATGTAGTCAAGCGGCTGTGGGGCTTCACCAAGGTCCGCCACCGAGGCTTGGCCAAGAACACCACACGGCTGTTCACCCTGTTCGCGCTGGCGAACCTGTATCTGGTCCGACGTCGGTTGATATTGCCACGGGAGACGTGTGCCTCGTGAATGTCGAGAGCGAGGGAGACGACCCGCCCCGGGTCGAAAACCCCGCCAAATGACGCTGCGAGTGCGTTTAAACATGAACTGCTGCGTCCAAAACTTCACAAACGCTGCGCAGCCTATGACCTGCGCAGAGTTTCCCTAGGGAAGCTCTGCGCAGGCTATTCGCTGCACGGGAGCGATGATGGTGAATGGTTCGGCGATCACGGACTCGGGCGCTCCAATGGGCGGAAGTAACATTCGGCGGCACTTTTCGCGCCGCTCGATCGCCTTGATGCGGTCACCGGGCGCACGCCTCCTGTCGCGGTATCAGCCGGCGCCTGACCAGGTACAGGTTGGCCAGCGCAAACATCGTCAGCAGCCGAGCCGTGTTCTTCGCCAGGCCCCGGTAGCGGACCTTGGCGAACCCCCACAGCCGCTTGACGACGTGGAACGCATGCTCGCCCCGTGCCCGCGTCGTCGAGCGCAGCCGGTTGAGCTGCTTGTGGTATTCCGTCAGTGGCTTGCCCGGGTTCGCTCGACGATTCACGCGGTAGCGGACCCCGCTTGCCTTCGCGCACTGACGGTGAAACTCGCTCCAGTACGCCTGATCGCCGTAGAGCACTTTCTCCTCACCGTGCAGAAGCTTCGGCAGCTGGCTTACATCCGCCTGTGCGGCATCCGTTGTCACCAGGGTATGCACGAGCCCGTTCACGTCCGTGCCAACGTGCGCCTTCATCCCGAAGCGCCATTCCCGCGAGTTCTTCTTGCCCTGCTTCATCTCGGGATCCCGGCTCTTCGTCTCGTTCTTCGTCGAGGGCGGTGCGTCGATGATCGTCGCATCCACGATCGTCCCGGACTTCAGCAGCAGCCGCCTCTGCTCGAGCAACCCGCGTACCAGCGCGAACAGCTGCTCCGTCAGCCGGTGCTGCTCCAGCAGATGCCGAAACCGCAGAATCGTCGTCTCGTCGGGAATCGCATCCTCGATCAGCTCGATCCCGGCAAAGCGGCGCATCGACTCCGAGTCGTACAGCGTGTCCTCCATCGCCGGGTCCGACAGGTTGAACCACTGCTGCATGAAGTAGATCCGCAGCATCCGCTCCATCGGCATCGGCTGCGTGCCGTTGCCGGACTTCGGATAGTGCGGCTCGATCAGCGCCAGGATCGAGGCCCACGGGATCACCGCGTTCATCTCCGCCAGGAACTTCTCGCGGCGCGTGACCTTACCCTTCCTGTCCCAGGCCACCGACGCAAACGTCGTCTGCTTCATCCGGAACCCCGCTCCCTGATGGCTGCTGTCCCCTGCACGCAGTATCCGTCAGCCATGGCTACCTGTGCAGAGATTCCCTAGCGGGTCGCTGCGGCGACGATTTCAGGATCCACCCGCCCGAGCTGCGAGCTCTGGCGCAGGATTTCGCCGTCGCGCGACAGCACGGTGAGCACGCTCGAGTGGTTGAAATCGCCGTCCGGCAGCTTGCGGTATTGGATCGACAGCAGCGCGGCGACCTTGCGGATCGTCGCCTCGTCCGAGGTCGCGAGCGTCCAGCGCGCAAGATCAATGCGGCGGGACTTCGCGAGCGCCGTGAGGGCGGCCGGTGTATCGCGCGCGGGGTCGACCGTGACCATTAGCACGCGCAGCTGCGACCGCTGCTTCGCATCGAGCGAACGCTCTACCGCGCGGATCGTGTCGATCAGCAGCGGACAGGCCGCTGGGCAGCTCGCGTAGAACATCGTGACGATCACCGGATGCCCCCGGTGCGCATCGAGGCCGATCCGCTTGCCGGTCTGGTCCACGAGCGCGGCATCGAGCTGGTAGATCGAGCCGGGCGGCAGCGCGGGACCCGCCGTGGCCGCGTCGGCCGCGCGTGCGGCGCTCGCGTGCGTGAGGCCGGCGATTACGACGGTCAGCGCGATCGCAAGGATCGGCACAACTGGTCTCATGGCCGGCCTCCCGGTGCGGCTGCCTTTGCATCGTACGCGCAGCGAAACCCCATCGTTGCAGAGGTGTAACTCGCCTGCATGCTCGAGAGCATCGCGATGCGCATCAACGTGGCGTAGTTGTCCTTCTCTTCCATCGTGAGCGCGCCCGAGCCGCAGAATTTCATCAGGTCCGGGTCGCCCTGTTCACGGTTGTCGCCCGAGATCATCATCGAGGCGAGGTCGAACACCCATTCCCACACGACGCCGTGCAGGTCGCGGATGCCGTACACATTGGCGGGGGTGTTGCCGACCTCGGGAAGCGCCGCGGTGGCGGGGCGTGAATACCACGCGAGGATGCGCTGCTTCCACGCCGGATCGTCGCGGCCGTCGCGTTCTGTGTCGCTCGCCGCCGCCACGTACTCCCACTCATGCCATGTCGGCAGGCGACCACCCTTCGATTCGCAATACGCGCTCGCCGCGAACCAGCTCACCTGCACGACCGGGCGGCGTGCGAGTTGCGCGCCCGGCGCGTCGACGGCCTGCCAGTGCTGCAGGTAGCCGGTGTTCGCGAACACGCGCGCGACGCGGTCGCGGCGCCACTCGGGCCGCTCGCGCACGAACCGCGCGTAGTCTGCGTTCGTGACAGGCGAGCGGTCGAGTGCAAACGGCGCGACGGCGACTTCCTTGACGCCCTGCGCCGGCGGCAGTACCGAGCGGTAGCGACCGCCCGGTACATCGACCGCGAACGCGGGCAGCGCCGCTGCGACGGCGGCCACCGCGAGTGCGGGCACCGCAAACGCCGCGGCGATGCGCCTCCTCAATGCGCTGCTCCCTCGGGCCGCTTGGTCGTGGCACGGATCGTCGCGACGTCCTGCTTCGAGATCGCGGGACCGCTGTTGCCCCAGTTGTTCAACGCGAAGGTCAGAATGTTGGCGATCTCGTCGTCGGTCAACTGGCTCATCGGCGGCATCACCGAGTTGTAGGTATTGCCGTTGACGGTCACGGGACCGGTGAGGCCGTTCAGCACGATGCCGATCGCACGTTGCGGGTCCTTCTGCAGGAAATCCGATTTCGCGAGCGGCGGGAACACGTTCGGGAGACCCGCGCCACTGTCCTGGTGGCAGGTCGAACAGGTGCCCTTGTACAGCACCGCGCCGGCGGCGATCTGCTGCGCTTTGGTCAGCGTACCGGATACCCGCGCGGTCGCCGCTTCCGCTACCGGCGCGAGGCTTGCCACCTTGTCGCCGATGTACATCTCGTCGACCTGCTTGCCGGAATAGACATGAGGCTTCTCTGCGCCCTCGACCTGCAGGATCGCGAGCGCGCCCTTGTTGAACGCACGGAAGATCGAGTGATCGACCATCACGTAGCTGCCCGGGATCTCGGTGTGGTACTCGACCGTGACCGCGCCGCCGGCCGGGATCAGGGTCGTCTGCACGTTCTCCTGGAAGTGCGTGCCACCCTCGTACTGGACCTTGTCGAAAATCTCGCCGATCAGGTGGAAGCTCGACACGAGATTCGGGCCGCCGTTGCCGACATACATGCGCACGCGCTGGTCGGTCTTGACCTTGAGCGCGTTCGGGCCGGTCATCGAGGTCTCGGCGCCGTTGAACAGCACATAGGTCGCGTTCTCGTCGATTGCCTTCTGCATGTCGAACGGCTGATGGCCCTTCTCGCGGTACTTGCCGACCGTATAGAAGTCGCCCTGCATCACGTAGAACTCGTGGTCGACCGGTGTCATGCCCTCGGGCGGCTCGACCAGGATGAGGCCGTACATGCCGTTCGCGACGTGCATGCCGACCGGCGCGGTCGCGCAGTGATAGACGTAGAGCCCCTGGTTCAGCGCCTTGAACGTGAACTGCGTGCGATGGCCCGGCGCGGTGAAGGTCGATGCGGCGCCGCCGCCCGGCCCGGTGACACCGTGCAGGTCGATGTTGTGCGGCATCTTGCTCGACGGGTGGTTCTTGAGGTGGAACTCGACCGTATCGCCCTGGCGCACGCGGATGAAGCTGCCCGGCACGGTGCCGCCGAACGTCCAGAACGTGTACGACACGCCCTCGGCGATTTCCATGTCCTTCTCGATCACTTCGAGTTCGACGATCACCTTCGCGGGATAATCCCGATTCGTCGGTGGCGGTACGTGCGGCGGGCTCGTCAGGATCGCCTTGATCGGCTCGCCCTGCGGCGGCCCGAAGTCGCCCTTGCGCGAGCCGCCCGTGTCGGCCACGCGTGTGGTCTGGGGCACGGCCTGCGAGCAGGCGGCGAGCGCGAGCGCAGTGGCGCAGGCGACGAGGACGAAGAACCTTCTCATTGTTACTCCCATGTCAGAAATCGGGTGCAGGCAGCAGCGGGCGTGCCGTGATGTCGAGCGCCGACGGATTGCGCAGTACGCCGAGTGGATCGTGCGTGCGCGCGACGCTGATGATGAACAGGTAGACGATGATCGCCAGCACGAAGCACACGACGCGCACGCGTCGCGTGCTGCCGCGCTTCAGTGCGAGGCTGCCGAGCACGATGTAGACGGCGAGCATCAGGACCTTCACGGTGAGCCAGGCGTGCACGAAGGGGTACTGGTGCACGATTACGACGAGCATCAGCGCCGCCGTGATGAGCACGGTATCGATCGTGTAGCTCGCCCAGCGCAGCGGCCACGCCATGGTCCAGCGGGCGCCGAGGTAGCCGGCGAGACCTCGCAGGAACAGCAGGCAACCGCTCAGTATCACGGCGCACACATGTACCCACTTGATGTCGACGTAGAACTGCGCCAACGACGGCCTCCATGCGACGAATGTTGCGTTGCGGGCTGCGCTCGATCCCTGATCGGGGTCAAGCACGCAGCCGTTGCGCCTGCGAGTTGTACGTACCCGGAATCAGTCGCGCAGGATGCTGCGTGCGAGCTCGTCGAGCGCGCCGTAGTCTAGGATCTCGATGTCGCGCCGGTCGACTCGGATCAGCCCCTCGTCCTGGAAGCGGCGGAATACCCGGCTCACGCTCTCGGCGGCGAGGCGCAGGTAATTGGCGATGTCGGTGCGCGACATCGTGAGGACGAACCGGTTGGGCGAGAAGCCGCGCGCCGCGTAGCGGCGGGACAGCGAAATGAGGAATGCCGCCATGCGCTCGTCGGCGGTGTAGTTGCCGGCGAGCAGCGCCGCCTTGCCGATATCCTGGCTCAGCAGCCGGAAGAGCTGCTGCTGCACGCCCGGCATGCGCGTGGCGAGCGCCGCCATCGACGGAAACGAGAAGCGGCACAGGACCACCGCATCGAGCGCCACGGCATTGCAGGGGTAGCGCGCCTGGGAGATGGCGCTGAGGCCGATCATTTCGCCCGGCAGGTAGAAGCCCTGGACCTGCTCGCGGCCGTTCGGGTCGGTCACATAAGTCTTGACCGTGCCGGATCGCACGGCCGCGATCGCGTTGAAGGGGTCGCCCTCGCGGAAGATGTGTTCGCCCTCGCGAAACGGCCCGATGTGCTCGACGAGCACGTGCAGTTCGCGAAGCTGCGACTTGTCATAGCCGCTCTCGAGGCAGGCGGCCGAGAAGGCGCAGGTACTGCAGAAGGTGAATTCGTCGCCGTCGTCGGCTATGGGGGTGGGCGTGCGCCCGTTCGGTCGAAGCACGCCGCCATGATACGCAGGGCGAGATGGCCTTGCGAGGTGGCCGCGAGGCGGCCCGGCGTCGAGGCGATGAGCCCGCCGAACGAGCCGTGCAGTCGCTCGAGTTCCTGCGAGAAATACTGATGGAAATCGACGCCGTAGCGGCGCTCGATCGCGTCGATCGACACGGCGCCGGTGCGGAGCAGCTCGCCGATCACGTCCATGCGCAGCTGCTCGTCGGCGTCGAGCACGTGGCCGCGCCACACGGGCAGACCTGCGGCGTCGAGCGCCTGCTGCCATCGTTCGGCATCGGGGAAATTCTGGGAAACCGCATCGTGAATGCGGCTCACCGCACCGATGCCGAGGCCGACCTGGTCGACCTGCACATCCGGCTGTCGCGGCGGTGCCGAGCCTGCAACGGCGGACAGGCGCAACGGCCCGGCCGCGTCGAGCCAGGGCAGGGCCCGGTGGTCGAGGCCGATGTCGCGATAGCCGCCTGCCGCGAGTACCGCGGCGAGCGGCTCGAGGTCCGACCACGCCGACTCGAATGTGGCGGCCTCCGGGAACATGAAGGTCACCGCATCGGGGCGCAAGTCGACGACGGCCTCGGCTGCCCGGTGATCGGCAATCGGCGCATCGACGGCGATCGTGTGCATGCCTTCGCGCCGCGCGAGCTCGATCGCCCGGCCCGTGTCGGGGCCCGCACCGCCTTCCGCGAGCCTCACGTGCTCGAAGCCGAGCGACGCGCAGGCCGCCAGATCGCCGCGCCGCAAGGCGCGGGCCGACACGCCGACGACGAAGCGGCGGCGTGCCTGCGGGCCGAAATGAAAATGCCGATCGAGACTGCGCGCCAGGACCTCGAGATCGCGGGCCGCGACAATCCCGGTTCCGGTGGCGTCGACGTGCAGGCTCGTCGCGTCCCGATCCCGGTCGAAGAGCCGCGCGACGAGCTCGATTTCGCGCATCAACCGCTCGGGGTGGCCTTCGGGCGGCATGTGCAGCAGGATCGCGAGCGGTCGCGGGATCAGGTCGGCATTGCTGCGCGCCGCCTCGTGCCGGTAGGCCGCCTCGTCGAATGCGGCCGACCATCGTGCCGGCAGCAATCCCGCAATGCCCGGCGCAGTCGGCCGGCGCAGCGGATCGATCGGCGGGCTGCCTTTGGCGAGGGTTGCGCTCATGGCCCATGCTGCCCGCAGGGCGCGCGATGCGCATTGACATGGATCAGGCCGGGGTGGTGACCACACCGATCAGCACGGCCACCCAGTGCAGTGCGGCAGCGGCGATCACGAAGCCATGCCAGATCGCACGCCTGAATGGCATGCGCTTCGACACATAGACGGGCACCCCGAGCGAGTAGACGAGGCCGCCGGCCGCGATCAGCCACATCGCGGCGCGCGGCACGCCCTCGATCAACGGCACGAGTGCAACGAGTGCGATCCAGCCGAGCGCGAGGTATCCCGCGACCGACCAGGCACGGGGCAGCTGCGGAAAGGCGAGCTTCGCGACGATGCCGGCCGCCGCGATGACCCAGACGGCTGTCGTCATGCCGATGGCCCATGCGCCCTGCAGGCACTGCGTGGTGAAAGGCGTGTACGAGGAGGCGATCATCAGGTAGATCGCCGCGTGGTCGACACGCCGCAACGTGCGCTGCCGCGCGGGCGTGCGCGTGAGGTTGTAGGCGATCGAACAGGCGAACGTCGCGACCAGGCCGAGCCCGTAGATGGCCACGGCGGCGATGCGTCCCGCCTGTTCGCTGTACAGCGCGAGCGACAGCAGGTAGAGCGCGCCCACACCGGCGAGGGCGATGCCGAAGATGTGGACCCACTTGTCCGCGAGACGTTCGGCGGCTGAGCGGTAGTGGGGCGCGTGCCCGGCGGACAGGGCAGCCGGCATCGTCAGGTCTTCGGCTTGATGATCAGCACGTCACACGGCAGGCGATCGAGCATGTGTTCGGCCGTGCTGCCTATGAACAGGCGACGCAGTGCGGAGCGCGACACGGCACCCATCACGACGATCTGCACGCGGGCGCGACGCACGGTGGCGACGAGCTGCGTGGGCACATCGCCCATGCGCAGGTGGCGGCGCGCGGCGGGAATGCCGCTGCGCGCGACGAGCGCATCGAACGTGCGCCTCACGTTCTCGCCGTGCACGGCCTCGGCGTCGGGCGGCAGCGTGAGCGCGACGGGTTGGCCCATCGCACCGGGCATCGCTGCGACGAGCGGCAGGTAGGCGTGAAATGCATGTGCCTTGCCGCCGAGCCAATGCGCGAACGCGGTTGCGGATTCGAGCAATCGCGGGTCGAGCTGGGCGGGCTTCGCGCGGGCATGGAACGGATCGACGGACGCGAGCACGGCGGGGGCGCGCCAGCGACGCGGCGCCTTCACGAGAAGCAGCGGGCAGGGCGCGTGACGGATCAGCTCCCAATCGGTATTGCGCAGCCACAGGCGCTCGCCCCGACGGTGCGAGGCGGTCGCTGCAATGATGAGGTCGGCGCGGATGAGGCTGGCGCGGCGCACGATGGCGTCGTGCACCGGCGCGTCGATGGCGAGGCACGTGCGCACGTCGAGCCCTGCGAACACCTTGCGCGATCCGAGGCGTTCCATGCGCGCCTGCGCGGCGCCGACCTGCTGCGCATTGGCGGGATGGATCGCGTGGCACAGTTCGAGGTGCGCGCCGACTGCATTCGCCAGCTGCGCAGCCTTGCGCAGTTGCGCGGGGGGCACGTGCCACGGATCACCGATCGCGACCAGGATGCGGCGGATTTTCCAGCTCATGGCGGCAGTGTACACGCGCGCCGCGCGTCAGAGCGTCACCGTTTCGCGTGGCGTGGGCAACACCGGCGTGCGCTGGAAGCGTCGATCGATCGCCTCGGCGAGCGCGAGCGCGGAGGTGTTCTCCCCGTGCACGAGATAAATCTGCGCGGGCGGGCGCTTGAAGTGGCCAACCCAGTCGAGGAGCGCGGTGCGATCCGCGTGCGCCGAGAAGCCGCCGAGGGTCACGATCCGGGCGCGCACCGGGATCTCCTCGCCGGCAATGCGCACGAGCGGTGCGCCATCGACGAGGCGCCGGCCGAGCGTCCCGGCGGCCTGGAAGCCGATGAAGAGCACAGTTGTGCGCGGATCGGGCAGCCGTTGCCGCAGGTGATGGCGAATGCGCCCGCCGTCGCACATGCCGCTCGCGGCGATGATGATGGCGCCCCCCTCGAGCGCATTGAGCGCCTTCGACTCGTCCACGGTCTCGGTGAACTTGAGCACGGGCCTGTGGTCGCGCGGCGCGGGCTCGCGCGCCAGCCTGCGTGCCTCCTCGTCGAAGAGATCGAAGTGCCGGGCGGTGATCGCGGTGACTTCGGCGGCGAGCGGCGAATCGACGAACACCTGCAGGTCGCGCAGGCGCCGCTCGCGGCTCAAGCGGTTCAGGAAGTAGAGGAACTCCTGCGTGCGGCCGACCGCGAATGCGGGCACGAGCACCATGCCGTTTCCTACGCGCCGCGCGCCCTCGAGGGCCGCGACCAGTTCATCGAGAGTGTCCGGCAGCGGCCGATGGTCGCGATCGCCATAGGTGGACTCGAGCAGCAGCACATCGGCGTCGGCGATCGGCGTGGGGTCGCGCACGATCGGGCGACCGGGCTGGCCGAGATCGCCGCTGCACACGACCTTGCGCGCCTTGCTGCCGTCATCGAGCCACAGCTCGACGATGGCGGAGCCGAGGATGTGGCCTGCATCCTGCAGGCGCAGCTTCACGCCGGGCGCGGGCTCGATCACCTTGCCGTAGGCCACCTCGCGGGCGAGCGGCAGCGTGCGCTCCACATCCGCGAGCGAGTAGGGCGCCACATAGTCGCCGCCGCGTCGCGCGGCGCGCTCGGCCTCGATCCGCTGGATATGCGCGCTGTCGCGGAGCATCACGCCGATCAGCTCGCGCGTCGCGGCTGTCATGTAGATCGGGCCCGCAAATCCCTGCGCCGCGAGCCGTGGCAGGAGCCCGCTGTGGTCGAGGTGGGCGTGCGTCAGCACGACGAAGTCGAGCTGCGCGGGGTCGAACGCGAACGGCGCGACATTCTCCGCGCGCGTGGCGCGGCCGCCCTGGAAAAGCCCGCAATCGACGAGGAAGCGGCTGCGGCCGACCTCGAACCCGAAGCAGGAGCCCGTCACCTGGCGGGCAGCTCCGTGGAAGGTCAGCCGCATCGAGCCTCCGTCACGCGATCGGTTTCACCACGCCGAAGAATGCCACGGTGGCGATGCCGATCCAGTAGAAATACGCGAGCACGCGGGCGAGCGAGATTTCGCGACCGAGCTGCGCCTCGACGGCCGCGCGCGAGGCACCGGTGTCGAGGCTGCGAAACAGCGTGACCCAGTGGCGCATCACGACCCGCAGCACGAGGCCGATGATCAGCAGCAGCGCGTACAGCGTGACCTTGAACGCGTACCAGCTCGCGCCGAACGGCCCGTCGCCGAAGAGGCTCATGAGCCCCGGCACGAGCAGCGCGGGGATCAGGAAGTAGCGCAGCGCCTCGTCGATCCGCGTGAGCTTGATACCAAGATCGCTCTGGTGCGTGAAGAACGCCGCGAGCGTCAGGCACAGCCACGCCCCGAAGAAAATCCACGTGCCGGTGATCCAGGGCCCCCCGAGCGGCTGCACGCCGAGGTCGTAGCCCATGTGCAGCCCGAGCGGCAGCAGGAGGATGATGCCGAGCCGCGCGAGGATGTCGATGCGAAACGCCGTGTCCATGTGGCGCCGGCGTTCCTCGAGCGTCAGGTTCATGTTGGTGACGTATCGGGAGGTGTTGAAAACGCCCCATTCGCCGCCGAGCCAGTACACCATCGCGAGCACGTGCAGCCAGCGCAGTACCCCGTGAGTCGTGACGTAGAATTCCATGGCCTCACCCGCCTGTGAAAAGACCGCGAATCATGGGCGCGCGTTTCGGCGCGGGACAAGTGTAAATATGCGTATCCGGCGCGGTTCCGGCGCCGCTTAAGCGCCGCTGTACGCACATAAACGTACTCTGTTTGTAGTGCGGTCGGCACCGCCCGATGCTGGGCGCCATGAACATCGAACTCCGCCATGTCCTGCCGGGTGCGGGGAAGCCGCTCGCCTACACGTTCGGCCCGCCACCCGGTGAGCCCGAGATTTCGGCCGAGTTCGAGATGCGCACGGTCGAGGTGCGGGACCTCAGGCCCATCGCCGATCGACTGTCGCTCGATCGTGAAGGGTTCCAGTTCGTCGAAGGGCCTACCCGGGTGGGCGATTTCGATGACGGTGAGCGGGTGCGCCGGACCGGCTATCCCGAGGTGGCTGAACTGCTCCGGCAGGTCACCGGCGCCGCGCGCGTGCTCGTGTTCGACCACACCGTGCGCCGCAGCGATCCGGCCGCCCCACGCCGGCCGGTGTACAACGCGCATGTCGATTTCACGGCCGAGTCAGGACCGCGCCGCGTGCGCGAGCTGCTGCGCGGCGACCCGGCGGAGCTGATGCGACGGCGTCACGCCATCGTCAATGTGTGGCGGCCGATCGTCGGGCCGTTGCACGATGCGCCGCTGGCGCTCGCCGATGCCACGTCCATCGCGCCCGGCGATCTCGTGCCGACCGACCTCGTCTACGCCGATCGCGTCGGCGAATACTATTTGCTCAAGTACAACCCGTCGCATCGCTGGTACTACGCGCCGGCGATGCAGGCGCGCGAAGCGCTGCTTCTCAAGAACTACGACAGCGCCACGGACGGTCCGGCACGCTTTTCTCCGCATGCGGCCTTCGACGAGCCCGGTCGGCCCGCCGATGCGCCCGCGCGCGCGAGCATCGAGTTTCGGGCGGTCGTCTTCCACTGATTCGTCGGCTGCGTCGCGCTCATCGCATCGCGAACAGCTCCTGGTGAAACCGCTGCGCGATAGGCAGCCCCTGTGCCGCAAAATCCTTGCGCAGCGCGGCGCCAAAAGCCACCGGACCGCAGAACCAGATGCTCGCGTCGCGCCATTCCGGCACGGCGGCGCGTATGCGCTCACCGGTCAGCAGGCCGTCACGCGCATCGACCAGAACGTGAAGGCGGATGTTTGCTGCCGCCGCGTCGGCCTCGAGTCGATCGATCGCCGCCTGATCGAAGTCGGCGGTCGTGTGAAACAGGTCGATCGCGGGGGCGGACTGGTCCGGATGGGCGTGGCGCTCGCGCGCGAGATGCTTCATTCCCGCGATGAACGGCGTGATGCCGATGCCGCCCCCGATCCAGATCTGCCGGGGCTGGCCGTTGTCGAAGTCGAAGCAGCCGTACGGGCCCTCGATCTTCACGTCCTGCCCGATCCGCAGCGTCCTGCGCAGCATGCCGGTGTGGTCGCCCAGTTCCTTGGTGACAAACGTGATGCGTGGATGCTGCGCGTCCCATGCCGAGGCGATGGTATAGGGATGCGCACCTTCGGCTGCGCTGGACGTCGCGAATGCGAACTGCCCGGGGCGATGGCCGGGCCAGCCCGGCGACATTTCGATCTCGGTCTCGAGCGCCCGCACACCCGGATAGAAGTGCAGCGAAGCAATCCGGCCCTGCACCTGCCGATCGGAACCCACACGGCGCAGCAGCACGATCACCGCGGCATAGCTGCCGGCGGCGAACAGTACGGCCATCGTGACGCCGAGCGGTGAGGGCCAGTAGCTGAACTGCACGAGCACCACGGCATGGAACACGAGTACCAGATAGGCGACGGCCAGCAGGCGATGGGTCTTGAAGAAGAGCCGGTAGGGAAAGCGATTGATGAGTGCGAGCGCGAGCAGCAGCACTGCGGCATAGAACGCCCACTCTCCGAGTCCCTCGGCGGGCTCGCGAAGACCCGCGAGATATTGTGCGACGGCATTGTCGCCGGCGTGTCGCGCACCGCGCGCGGGGCGTTCGAGCCAGCCCGCGCGGACGGCCCATTTCGGCCCCTGGCTCCACAACCAATGGAGCACTGCCACGACGAGAGCGGCGATACCGAGCCATTTGTGCAGGCGATACATCTTGTCGAGGCCGCCAAGCCGGCGCTCGGGCCCGCGAGGGCGTAGCGCGAGGACCATCGCGACACTCATCGCGCCCATGGCGATGAGGCCGCTGTACTGCACCAAAGCCCGGCGCAGCGGGAAGAAGCCCTCCGACCGAAACACGGTCGGCTCGAGGGCGAGCCACAATATGCTCAGCAGCAGGAAGAAGCCCCAGAATGCACGTTTGATGTTCTGCATGGCCGCTCAGGTCTCCGCTGGTCGCAATGTCGCCGCGAGGCCGCCGAGTGTGGACTCGCCGAGCTCGAGGTGTCATCTGTCGCTTCGAAAGGGCGCGGCTTCGCATCGAGCATGCGCAACTCGTAGAGCCGGCGGCCCAGCTGATCACTGCACTCGTCGCGCGCTTCCGGCACCGCGAGAACCTGATCGCCGCCATGGTGACGGGACGCAAGCGCGCCGACTGAGTTGAGATCCCTGCGGACGTGCCCGCCCGACGACTGGCTACCGCGTCGGGCGGGCGTTGGCGACACCCGCGATGCGCCATGTGCCGCCCTCGAGCTTCAGGATGTAGCTCTCGGCGAATTCGAGGACCGTACGGCTGCCGTCGCGCGCCTCGCTCGTCGTGCGCAGGCGCGCCCACACGGTCGCCAGATCACCCTCGACGTGCGCGGTCGCATCGACGACTTCGCGCAGATAGCGCCGGTTCGCGGCGTAGAGCACCGGTGCGACCGTGCGCCATTGCACGGCGAGATCGCTCGTGAGCGGTTCGGCGCCGCCCGGTGGCGTGCTGAAGCGATGCGCCGATCCGAAGTTGAACTTCACCGCGCCGGGGGCGAGGGTCGAGAGCGCCTTGTCGAGCTCCCGACCCGAAATCGCCGCGTTGAATGCGCGAACGACGGCGACGGGCGTCGCAGCCGGCACGGCGGCGGCGGCTGCGGCGGATGCCGCGGGCCGCGCCGGTGGCGTCGGCGTGGCCGCCAATGCGGTGAGCGTGAGCAGCAGGCTGGCCGGCAGTGCAAAACGTTTCAGCATGATCGTGTCTCCCTGATCGCACGATTCTGCACGGGACGTGCAAGGCGCCGCTACGGGATTTCACGGGGTATTGATTCCGCTCGGCTGCGACGGTAACCTCCGCGCCCCGTAGCCGGGCGCCCGCAGTGGGGCGCCCGTTTTGCTTTGTGGGGTGCGCAGTGATCGAAACTCCGTACTACCTCGTCGACGAGGCCAGGCTGGTCGGCAATCTCGAGAAGATTGCCCGCGTGCGCGAGCGCTCGGGCGCGAAAGCGCTGCTCGCGCTCAAGTGCTTCGCGACCTGGTCCGTGTTTGACCTGATGCGCCGCTACATGGACGGGACCACGTCGTCGTCGCTCTACGAGGTGCGCCTCGGGCGCGAGAAGTTCGGCGGCGAGACGCATGCGTACAGCGTCGCCTACGCCGACGGCGAGATCGATGCCGTGGTCGCGCACGCGGACAAGATCATTTTCAATTCGATCGGCCAGCTCGAACGCTACGCCGCGCGCTCGGCGCGCCTGCCGCGCGGGTTGCGCCTGAACCCGCTCGTCAGCAGTTCCGCATTCGATCTCGCCGATCCGGCGCGCCCGCACAGCCGCCTCGGCGAGTCCGACCCCGGGCGCGTGCGCGCGGCGCTGCCGCAGCTCACAGGCTTCATGATCCACAACAACTGCGAGAACGCCGACTTCGAACGTTTCGACCGGCTGTTGACGGCGGCCGAAGCGCGCTTCGGCGAGCTCTTTACGCAGGTCGAGTGGATCAGCCTCGGCGGTGGCATCCACTTCACCGGTGCGGACTATCCCCTCGACCGGTTCTGCGATCGCCTGCGCGCCTTCGGCGAGCGCTACGGCGTGCAGGTCTATCTCGAGCCCGGGGAGGCGGCGGTCAGCGGCAGCACGACCCTCGAGGTGAGCGTGCTCGACACCTTCGAGCGCGGCAAGCGCATCGCGATCGTCGACAGCTCGGTCGAGGCGCACATGCTCGACCTCCTGATCTACCGGGAACGCGCATCGCTCGCGCCGGACAGCGGGCCGCACCGCTACCTCGTGTGCGGGCGCTCCTGCCTCGCCGGCGACGTCTTCGGGGAGTTCGCGTTCGAGCGCGAGCTTGCGGTCGGCGATCGCCTGTCGATCCTGAACGCCGGCGGCTATACCATGGTCAAGAAGAACTGGTTCAACGGCGTGCGCATGCCGGCGATCTGCGTGCGGGCGGCCGACGGCACCGAGCGCGTGCAGCGCGCGTTCGACTATCACGACTTCCTCGCGAGCCTTTCCTGAGAGGTACACACGGAAAATGAAGCGGAACGTCCTGATCATCGGCGCCGGCGGCGTCGCGCGGGTGGTCGCGCACAAGTGCGCGCAGAACAATGCCGTGCTCGGGGACATACACATCGCGTCGCGTACCGTGGCGAAGGCGCGCGACATCGTCGCCTCGGTGCGCGAGCGCAGCAGCCTGCGCGCGCCGGGGGCGCTCGAGCCGCACGCGCTCGATGCGCTCGACATCGCGGCGACGAGCGCGCTGATCCGCAAGGTCGGCGCCGGCATCGTCATCAATGTCGGCGCGAGCTTCGTCAATATGTCGGTCCTGTCGGCCTGCATCGCGACGGGCGCGGCGTACATCGACACGGCGATCCACGAGGATCCGCTCAAGATCTGCGAGACGCCGCCGTGGTACGGCAACTATGAATGGCGCCGCAGCGCCGAGTGCGAACAGGCGAGTGTGACGGCGGTGCTCGGCGCCGGCTTCGATCCGGGCGTCGTGAACGCCTACGCGGCCCTCGCCCGCGACGAGTACTTCGACCGCATCGATTCGATCGACATCATCGACATCAATGCGGGCACGCACGGTCGCTGGTTCGCGACCAATTTCGATCCCGAGATCAACTTCCGCGAATTCACTGGCCGGGTGTGGTCCTGGCAGGGCCGTCAGTGGGTGCAGAACGCGATGTTCGAGGTAGGTCGCGTGTGGGACCTGCCGGTCGTCGGCAAGAGCCAGGCCTACCTCACCGGCCACGACGAAATCCATTCGCTGTCGAAGCATCTCGACGTGCCGAACATCCGCTTCTGGATGGGATTCGGCGAGCGCTACATCACCGTGTTCACGGTGCTGAAGAACCTCGGCCTGCTGTCGGAGCAGCCTGTCACGACCGCGGAGGGCCAGACGGTGGTGCCGCTGAAAGTCGTCAAGGCCGTGCTGCCCGACCCCTCGTCGCTCGCGCCCGACTACACGGGCAAGACCTGCATAGGGGATCTCGTGAAGGGCGAGAAGGGCGGGGAGGCGCGCGAGGTGTTCATCTACAACGTGTCGGACCACGCGGCGTGCTACCGCGAGGTCGGCAGCCAGGCGATCTCCTACACGGCGGGCGTGCCGGCCGTCGCCGCGGCGATGCTGATTGCGGACGGCACGTGGGATGTGAAGCGCATGGCCAACGTCGAGGAACTGCCGCCGCGGCCGTTCCTCGGGCTGCTCGGCGAACTCGGATTGCCGACGCGTATCAGGGATGAAGCGGGCGACCGCGCGCTGACCTTCGACTGACGGCCCGCGGCGGCGGTCGCAGTCACCGTCGCACGCCGCTCAGGCGAGCCGTTCGAAGCGCGCCTGGAAGAAGCGGAGATAGCGCGGCTCGTGGATCATGCGCAGCCCGACCGCGCGCTCCCTCGCATCGAACACCGCCGCCGCCGATTCGGCCACGATGTCCATGTGCGCCTGCGTGTAGACGCGGCGCGGAATCGTCAGGCGCACGAGCTCGAGGGCGGGGTGGTGGTGCTCGCCGGTTTCTTTCGAGCGTCCCGCGGACACGATGCCGCGCTCCATCGCGCGTATGCCGGCGTCCTCGTAGAGATAGGCCGCGAGTGCCTGCGCCGGGAATGCCTCCTGCGCCAGGTGCGGGTAGAAGGCCTTCGCATCGAGGTACACCGCGTGGCCGCCGATCGGCCGCACGATCGGCACGCCCATCTCGATCAGCGCGTGGCCGAGATATTCGACCTGGCCGATGCGCGCCTTGATGTGTTCGTCGTCCACCGATTCCACGATGCCGCGCGCCATCGCCTCCATGTCGCGCCCGGCCATGCCGCCGTAGGTGTGCAGCCCCTCGTAGAGCACGACGAGGTTGCTCGCCTCCTCGTAAAGACCCGTCTCGTTCACCGCGAGCCAGCCGCCGATGTTGACGAGCGCGTCCTTCTTGCCGCTCATCGTGCAGGCGTCGGAGTACGAGCACAGCTCGCGGAGGAGCTCCGCGACCTTGCGGTCGTGATGGCCGGCCTCCCGCTGCTGGATGAAGTAGGCATTCTCGACTGCGCGCGTGGCGTCGAGCACGATCCGGATGCCGTGCCGCTGCGTGAGTTCGCGTACGGCGCGCAGGTTCGCCATCGAGACGGGCTGGCCGCCGGCCATGTTGACCGTGACGGCGACGCACACATAGGGA
>WBZY01000944.1_pt1 | contig 17870 bp, 15 predicted proteins | sample 5204191 | NCBI WGS metagenome assembly WBZY01 (sample SAMN12344363, study PRJNA552823) | activated sludge metagenome | biome: Activated sludge suspended growth; feature: Anammox Sidestream; material: Wastewater; isolation source: activated sludge from anammox sidestream of wastewater treatment...
ACCAGCGTTTCATCGATACCTACTTCAAGACCTACCCGGGCATGTACTTCTCGGGCGACGGCGCGCGCCGCGACGCCGACGGCTACTACTGGATCACCGGTCGCGTCGACGACGTGATCAATGTCTCGGGGCACCGCCTGGGCACGGCCGAGGTGGAAAGCGCGCTGGTGGCGCATCCCAAGGTCGCCGAAGCCGCCGTGGTCGGCTATCCGCACGACATCAAGGGCCAGGGCATCTACGCCTACGTCACGCTCAAGGCCGGCGAACAGCCCAGCGATGCGCTGCGCAAGGAACTGGTGGCATGGGTGCGCAAGGAGATCGGCCCGATCGCGACGCCCGACCTGCTGCAGTGGGCGCCGAGCCTGCCCAAGACCCGTTCGGGCAAGATCATGCGCCGCATCCTGCGCAAGATCGCCGAGAACCAGCCCGAAGCGCTCGGCGACACCACCACGCTGGCCGACCCGTCGGTGGTCCACGCCTTGGTGGAGGAACGCCTCGTGAAGTGAGACGCGGCCAGCAGTGCGCGATCGGTGCGCCACCCCGGCGTCGCCGATCCAGCGCCTGTCGCGACCACCCAGCCACCGGATCCGCTGCCGCCCGATGCGCGAAATCCTCATCGCCGACGACCATCCACTGTTCCGCGACGCACTGCGCCGCTCGATCCTGACCGCGTGGCCGCAGGCACTGATCCGCGAGGCCAGCGACGTGGCGTCGCTGCAGGCGCTGGTCGACGACGCTGCCGACGCCGAACTGTTGCTGCTGGACCTGCACATGCCCGGTGCGAGCGGCTTTTCGGCGCTGGTGCATGTGCGCGCCCAGCATCCGGGCCTGCCCATCATCGTCATTTCCGCGCATGAGGAGCGCAGCGTGGTGGCCCGCGCGATCGCCCATGGCGCGTCGGGCTACATCCCCAAGTCCGCGCCGGTCAAGGCCATCGTGGAGGCGATCCACCACGTGCTCGCCGGCGGCGTATGGCTGCCCACCGATGCCGCGCCCACGCCGCTGCAGCCGGCCGAGGCCGATGCCGCCTCGCGCATCGCCGAGCTCACGCCGCAACAGTTCCGCGTGCTCGCCATGATCGGCGAGGGCCTGCTCAACAAGCAGATCGCGTGGGACCTTGGCGTGTCCGAGGCCACGGTCAAGGCGCACATGACCGCGATCATGCGCAAGCTCGGCGTGGGCAACCGCACCCAGGTGGCCTTGATCGCCAACCAGCTGGCGCTCGAGGCAGCCGCCACGCCATCCGCACCGGCGGCTTGAGCGCGCCACCGCGGCTGTGGGCGTGCAGCGCGTCCGGTGCCCGACGGCCACGCGCGGCGTTTCGGCGTCACAAGCCTTCCGGCGTCGCCGGCTCGCGCGAGCGACGTCCGAGCTGCGCGACCAGCGCGCGCAGCGCGGCCGGTCGCACCGGCTTGCGCAGCACCACGTATCCGCCCGCGCGCGCCTGCTTCTGCAACTCGGCGCCGTGGTCGGCGGTGACCAGCGCACCGGGGGGTGGCGGCACGCAGGCCGCGCGCACCCGGGCCAGCGCATCGAGGCCATTCTCCGCGCCATCGAGATGGTAGTCGGCCAGCACCAGGTCGGGTCGACGGGCACGCGCCGCGGCCACCGCTTCGTCGATGGTTCCGGCCAGGTCGCAGCGCACACCCCATTGCGCGAGTACGGTGGCCATGCCGTCGAGCACGCTGGCTTCGTTGTCGATGCACAGCACGTGCAGATCATCGACCAGGCCGATCGCGTGCGCGGCGGGCGCCGCTGGCGTCCTCGCAGCCGCACGCGGCTGGGCGCGCGGCAGCGTGATCGAAAACACGCTGCCATGCTGCAGGCGGGAGCGCACGCCAAGCTGGTGGCCGAGCAGTCGCGCCATGCGCTCGCAGATCGCCAGGCCCAACCCCAGTCCCTTCTCGCCCCACGGCGAGGCCTGCACGCCACGATGGAACTCGTCGAAGATCGCGCGCTGTTGCTCGGGCGAGATGCCCAGGCCCGAATCGCGCACTTCGATGCGCACGCGCCCGGCACCGGCACGCCGCGCCACCAGCAGCACGCTGCCCTCGCGCGTGTAGCGCAGTGCATTGGCGAGGAAGTTCTGCAGGATCCGCCGCAGCAACTGCATGTCGGTACGCACCCACAGCGTGGTGTCGGCCAAGCGCAGGCGGATTGCGCGCGCGTCGGCCTGCATGGCGAACTGGTGGCGCAGCGGCTCGATCACCTCGGCCAGCGCCACGTCGGCGATCTCGGGTTGGTACTTGCCGGCATCCAGCCGCGAGGCTTCGAGCAGCGCATCGAGCAATTCCTCGGCGGTGCGGAACGCGGTATCGATGCGTTCGGCCAGGCGCGCGGATTCCTGGTCCAGGTGCGGCTGTTGGCGTAGCGCCGAGGTGAACAGGCGCGCCGCATTGAGCGGTTGCAGCAGGTCGTGGCTCGCGGCGGCGAGGAAGCGGGTCTTGGACAGGTTGGCGGCCTCGGCCTGGCGCTTGGCCTGCTCCTGCGCGGCGAGCGCGTCCGACAACTCGCGCGTGCGTTGCTCCACGCGCTGCTCGAGTGTCTCGTTGGCTTCCATCAGCGCCTGCTCGGCGCGCTTGTAGGCGGTCACGTCGGAAAAGGTCGTGAGGTAGCCGCCATCGGGCAACGGGTCGCCGCGTGATTCGATCACGCGGCCATCGGCGCGCGTACGCAGGTACACGTGCGGCGTCGCGCGGCGCAGGTGTTGCAGGCGTTCGCGCACGAGGGTGTCCACGTCGCCCGCACCGAGCAGGCCCTGCTGCGCGTTGTGGCGCATGAGGTCGACGATCGGCCGGCCGACATAGACGAAGCCTTCCGGATAATCGAAAAAGTCCAGGTAACGGCGGTTCCAGGCCACGATCCGCAGCTGTGCATCGACCACGCTGATCCCCTGCAGCATGTTTTCGAACGTCACCGCCATGAGCGCGCGGTTGAAGCGCAGCTCTTGCGAAGTCTCGTCCAGCAGTGCAACCGCCTCGGACAGGTCCAGGCCGGTGCCGCGCAGGGCGCTGGTGAGCATGCGCCGCGCCGACGGCGCGCCGATCGCGCTCGCGAGCAGGCGCTCGACCTGCTGCACCAGCGCCCGGTCGGCGTAGACGTCGACGCTGACGCCGGCCTGCGCCCAGGTCTCGAACGCGCGTTGCGCGCTGCGCTCGCCCACGATGCGCTCGGCGATCGCGCGCAGGTCGGCCACGCGCACGCGCCCACGCCATTCGCTCGCGGCCGAGCGCGCGAGGTCGGGATCGAGGAATGCGGCCGCGCGCAGCCGCTCGTCCACGCCCGGGCGCAGCCGCAGCGACACCAGCACCAGCGTCCCGGCGTTGCCCAGCAGCGACCAGAACGTGCAGTGGGTGAGCGCATCCCAGCCGCTGAGGCCAAACAGCGCATGCGGTCGCAACCAGCCCACGCCGTACGGCCCGTGCTCGATCCAGTCCGTGGCGAACCAGCCGGCATTGGCCAGAGTCGGCGCCGCCAGCGTGTAGCACCACAAGCCAAAGCCCACGCACAGGCCCGCCATCACGCCCTGGCGGCTGGCACTGCGCCAATACAGCCCGACCACGATCGCGGGCGCGAACTGCGCCACCGCCGCGAATGCGAGCAGCCCCATCGCGGCCAGGTTCTGGCTCTGCGTGCTGGCGCGATAGTAGGCGAACGCAAGCAGCACCAGCGCCACGATCGCGGTGCGGCGCACGCCCAGCACCCATGCCGAGAGGTCGTCGCGCTGCTCCAGATGCAGCATGCGGATGCGCAACAATGCCGGCATCACCAGCTCGTTGCTGATCATCGTCGCCAGCGCCACCGACGCGACGATGACCATGCCGGTCGCCGCCGAAAACCCACCGATGTAGGCCAGCACCGCGAACAGGCGGTCGCCGTTCGCGAGCGGCAACCACAATACGTAGGCATCGGCGTTGACCGCGTGGCCCTGCGCGGCGAGGGCACCGCCCTGGGCGATCGGCAACGCAAACAGGCTGATCACGCCCAGATACAGCGGGAACAGCCAGCGCGCGCTGCGGGTGTCGGCCACGCTCTCGCACTCGACCACGCCGACCTGAAACTGCCGCGGCAGGCACAGGATCGCCAGGAAGGCGAGCACGCTCTGGGCGATGAAGCCGCGCGGCAACCCGTCGTTGCGCGCTGCTTCGATCGGCTTGGCGAACGCGTCGAGGTCGGCGCCGCCATGGCTGAATGCGTACACGCCGACCACCACGAACGCGAGCAGCTTGACCAGCGATTCGGCGGCGATGGCCAGCATCATGCCGCGGTGGTGTTCACTCGCATCGATGCCGCGCGTACCGAACAGGATCGAGAACGCGGCCAGCAGCAACGCCACGTACAGCGTGGTATCGCTGAACAACGCGCCGCTGGAACGACCCCCCGACAGCACGTCAAAGCTCATGCCGATCGCCTTGAGCTGCAGTGCCAGGTACGGCACCGCGGCGATGATGGCGACCAGCGTGACCAGCGCCGCCAGCGCATGGGATTTGCCGAAGCGCGAGCCGATGAAGTCGGCGATCGAGGTGATGCGCCGTTCGCGCGCCACGATCACGAGCCGCTCGAACAAGCCGAAGCCGACCACGAACAGCAGGATCGGGCCGACGTAAATCGGCAGGTAGGCCAAGCCGTCGCGCGCGGCGGTGCCGACCGCGCCATACAGCGTCCACGACGAGCAATACACCGCGAGCGTGAGGCTGTACACGAGCGGTCGCAGCCACGACCGCTGTGCATAGCCGGGTCGCCGGTCACCGTGGTAGGCCAGCGCGAACAGACCGGCGACGTACAGCACCGATGTGAGCAGCAGTATCCAGCGCGGGATCATCGCCACCTCGCTGCGGCGCCGTGCCGCCGCGGCATCATACGCAGGACATCGCCGCGGGCGCAGCGGGCAACGTAGAATCGGCGCCTGCCCCCGACCCGACCCCGTGATGGCCCTGCTCGACCTGCTCACCCGCCTGTTCATCGACAACGGCTACGTTGCGCTGTTCACGGTGCTGGTCGTGTGCGGGCTGGGCGTGCCGATCCCCGAGGACATCTCGCTGGTCGCGGGCGGCATCATCGCCGGGCTGGGCTATGCCGACCTGCGCGTGATGATCGTGGTCGGGCTCGCCGGCGTGCTGGTGGGCGATTCGGTCATGTTCCTGGTCGGCCACCGGCTCGGGCCGCGCGCGCGCCGCCTGCGCTGGATCGCACGCGTGCTCACACCGCGCCGCTATGCACGCGTGCAGGAAAAGTTCGACCGCTACGGCAACCGCATGCTGTTCTTCGCGCGCTTCCTGCCGGGGCTGCGCGCCGCGATCTTCCTGTCGGCGGGCATGACCCACCGCGTGCCGTTCTGGCGCTTCGTGATGCTCGACGGGCTGGCGGCGCTGGTGTCGGTGCCGCTGTGGGTGTGGATCGGCTACTTCGGCGCGGAACGGCGCGAATGGCTGCTGCAGGCGATCCGCGAGGGCCAGGGCCTCGTGATCGTGCTCGCACTCGCACTGGTCGCGGTCGTGGGCTGGGCGCTGTGGCGCAGCGCGCGCCGGCGCACCTCGCGCCTGCACGCGCACCGTCAGCGGCGCGCGCAGCGCGCGGCCGCGCGCGAGGACTGATCGCGCGCGGACCGGACCGGTGCGCGACGGCGGGTCGGTGCCGGGGAGCGCGCTCAGCTGCCGCCGAAGCGCGCCAGCACCGCATCCAGATGCGGCATCGCGGCGGCCGCGCCACGTGCTTCGGTCGCCAGCGCGGCGCAGCGGTTGGCATGCACCACCGCCGCGCGCAGCGGCTGGGTGGACAGGCGCAGCAGCGCCGCGGCCAGCGCACCACAGAACGCATCGCCTGCACCGGTGGTGTCGACCACGCGCGCAGGCTCGGCCGCGACACGGTAGTACGGCGCCGCGTCGGCCAAGGGCGATGCCTCCCCATGCGAGACGAAACAGCCCTGCGCGCCCAGCGTCACGATGATGCTGGCCACCGACAGTCGGCGCAGCAGCGCATGCAGTTCGGCATCGGGGCGTTGCGCAAGCGTGGCCGGATCCAGCGACAGACCGGCCACGCGCCCGAGCAGCAGCGCGCATTCGGTTTCGTTGGGGATGAGCAGATCGACCTGCGCGAGCAGCGCCGCATCGAGCTGTGCGTGCACGGGCGCCGGGTTGAGGATGCGCAACAGGCCGTGCTGCGTCGCCCGCTCCAGCGCCGCGCGCGTGGCGTCGAGATTGTTCTCGAGCTGCACCAACAGGATGCGTGAACCTGCGAACACCGCGTCCCGGGCCGCGAGGAAACCTGCGCCGATACGCTCATTGGCGCCCAGTGCCACCACGATGCGGTTCTGGCCGCCGTCCTCGACGAGGATGCAGGCGTTGCCGGTGGCGACGTCGGCGTGCAGCTGCCAGTGCGCAGCGATGCCCTCGGCCGCGGCCGCGCGCTGCGCCTGGGCGCCGGCCACATCGTCGCCCAGCGCGGCGATGAATGCGGTGGCCGCGCCTTGCCGCGCACAGGCGACCGCCTGGTTGAAGCCCTTGCCACCGTGCGCGCTCGAAAACTCGCGCCCGCGTACGGTCTCGCCCGCCTGCGGCGCGCGCTCGACGCGCCACACGCAATCCTGGTTGTAGCTGCCCAGCACGAGCACCCGCGGCGTGTTCATCGCGTCACAGCTGCTCCAGCACGCCCGCGATGGTCGCGGTCATGAACGTTGCCAGCGAGCCGCCCAGCACCGCGCGCAGGCCGAAACGCGCGAGATCGGCGCGCCGGTTGGGCGCGAGTCCGCCGATACCGCCGATCTGGATCGCGATCGAGGAGAAATTGGCGAAGCCGCACAGCGCGTAGGTGGCGATGAGCTGGCTCTGCGGCGTGAGCTTGGCCATGTTCTGCGACATGTCGACGTAGGCGACGAACTCGTTGATCACGACCTTTTCGCCGATGAAGCTGCCCACCAGGGTCGCGTCCTGCCACGGCACGCCGATGAGCCAGGCCAGCGGCGCCAGCAGCCAGCCGAAGATCGTCTGCAGCGAGAACTCGACCGGATGGCCGGCCTGCGCCGACAGCCAGGCGTTGAACGTGGCGCCCGGCTCGCCACCCCAGGCATGGCTGCCCAGCCACTGGATCGGGCCGTTGACGAGCGCGATCAGCGCGATGAACGCGAGCAGCATCGCGCCCACGTTGAGCGCCAGGCGCAGGCCGTCGGCGGCGCCGGTGGCGGCCGCGTCGATCACGTTGGCAGTGGACTTTTCCACCTCGAGCTTGATCGTGCCGCGCGTGAGCGGCTCCTGGGTTTCGGGGATGAGGATCTTGGCCAGCATGAGCGTGGCCGGCGCGGCCATGATGCTCGCGGTGAGCAGGTGCTTGGCGAAGAACTGCTTCTGCACCGGGTCGTCGCCACCAAGCAGGCCGACGTAGGCCGCCATCACGCTGCCCGCGATATGCGCCATGCCGCCGATCATCACGGTCATGAGTTCGGACTGGGTCATGCGCTCGATGTAGGGCTTGATCGTCAGCGGCGCCTCGGTCTGTCCGATGAACACGCTCGCGCACACGCTGGTGGTCTCCGCGCCCGACACGCGCATCACCTTGGTGATGACCCAGGCCATGCCCTTGACCACCTTCTGCATCACGCCCAGGTGGTAGAGCACGCCGGTGAGCGAGGCGAAGAAGATGATCGTGGGCAGCACCTGCACCGCGAACACGAAACCGAACTTCTTGACGTCCATGAAACTGCCGAAGATGAACGCCGAACCGACGTTGACGTAATCGAGCAGCTTGACGAAGCCGGTGGCGATCGCGTTGAACACGTCACGCCCGAGCGGCAGCTTGAGCACGATGGCCGCGAACAGGATCTGCAACACCACGCCGGTACCGACCAGCTTCCAGTCGATCGCGCGCTTGTTGTTCGAAAACAACCAGGCGATGCCGATCAGGGTGGCGAGCCCGAACAGGCCGAAGCCGACGTGCCCCAGGGTGTCGAGCATGGAGGATCCCCGTGATGCGGCGCCTGCCGCCGAAGCGGGCGAGACTAGAGCAGGCGCGCAAACCTGCGCAAGGCACCATGACGGCCGGTGCGGCGCATTGCCACCGCGGTGACCGACCCGGCGGCAATCGGCGCACGCCTGTGCCACGATAGCGCGTTTGCCCCGTCCGCCACGGTGATACCGCGTGCCCACGCCGCCGCCCCCCGCGAAGTCCTGGTCGCACCTGCGCCTGGCACTGCAGGCACTGGTCGTGGCCGCGGCGCTCATCGGCTGCGTCTGGATCATGCAGGCCAGCGACCCGGCCTGGCTGGCCGCGGCACAGGCCGAGCCGGCCACGAGCGGGATGTCGTGGCCGTCGTGGCCGCACAACCTCATGCCGTTCGTGCTCGTGCTGCTCCTGCTGCTGGGGCTGACCGCGCGGCCGATGCTGGCCGCGCTGCTCACGCTCGGGCTCGTCGCGCTGCTGTACTACGCCAATGCGATCAAGCTCGACCAGTTGGGCGCACCGCTGCTGCCCGCGGATTTCGCCCTGCTGGGCAACCTCGGCAAGCGCGGTGGCGTGCTGTTGCTGCGCTACCTGCCACGCAGCCACGCGAGCATCGCGTTCACCCTCGCGATCGTGACCTTGCTGTTCACGCTGCTGCGGCGCGAGCGGCCACTGCCTGCGCTGCGGCGTTGGCGCCGCCTCGCGCTCGCGGGCGTGGCCGGCCTGCTGGGCCTGAGCCTGTATCGCGGCGATCCGCCGTGGCAACACTGGTACGGCGCCAGCGCCGACCTGCAGGTGTGGGCGCCCATGCAACACGCGGCCCAGCAAGGCCTGCCCGCGCACCTGCTGCTCTACCAGTGGGCCACCCACACGACCAGCGCGCCCCCCGATCGCGGTGCCGCGGCCAGGCTCGTCGCGCAGCACCGTGCGCTGCTGCAGCAGGCGCCGGCGGCCGCCACCAGTGCCCCGCCCGACATCATCGTGCTGCAGAGTGAATCGCTGTTCGACCCCACGCGCCTGCGCGGCATGCAGCACGATGCGTCACTGCCGCACCTGCGCGAACTGGCCGCCACCGCGCGCCACGGCCAGATGTGGCCACCCACCTTCGGCGGCGGCACCATCCGCACCGAGTTCGAGGTGCTCACCGGCATCGCCATGCGCTATTACCCGCAGGTGCAGTATCCGTACTTCGGGATGACCGCGACGCGCGAGCAGAGCATCGCGCGCGTGCTGCGGCGACACGGCTATCGCAGCGTGGTCGTGCACCCGTATGACCGCGGCTTCTGGAACCGCGCGGCCGCGCTGGCCAACCTCGGCTTCGACGAGTTCGACGACGACGAGTCCTTCGGCAACGCCGCGCGCGCAGGCTGGTACATCAGCGACGACGCGCTCGTGGACCATGTGCTGCAGCGCCTGGACCGTGCCGATGGCCCGCTGCTGCTGCTCGCGATCAGCATGGAGAACCACGGCCCGTACGCCGACTATCCCAACGTCGATGCGGCACGCCGCGATGCGATTGCGGTGCCCGCGCAACTGGATGCGCATGCCGCGGCGTCACTGCGCGGCTACCTGTACCACGCCGGCAATGCCGACCGTGCGCTGGGCAAGCTCGTGGCCGCGCTGCGCCAGCGCGGGCGGCGCAGCCTGCTGTTGTTCTATGGCGACCACCTGCCGAGCATGCCGCGCGTCTACGACCAGCTCGGCTTCGTCGATGGCCGCCCGGCCAGCGAGCAGCCGGTGCCGTGGTTGCTGCTGGATACGGCCGACCTGCGCCCGCAGGCGCCGGTGGCGACCACGGCGTTCTACCTGCCCGCGCTGCTGCTCGATGCCGCGGGCATCCATGACGATGCGTACTTCCGCCTGCTGGAGGCGCTGCGCCGTGGCGAAGTGGTGGAGCCGGGCTGGGCTCCCGCCGACAGCGACGGCCTCGCCGCGATCATGCACCTGCGCCAGCGCCGGGAGTTCGATGCCTTCCTGCGCGGGCAGCTCGCCGGCACCGACGCCGGGAGCGGTTCGCGCTAGCGCCGCCGCGGGCGCGCACGCTGGTTCACGGCGGGTGCGGCAACCACGGCGACAGCAGCCATGCCAACAACGCTAGCGCGAGCACGATGCGGCTGGACTGGTACAGCCCGGGACTGTGCTGCTTGAAGCGTTTGCGCAGACCGCCCATGCGCTCGGCCAGCCCATACGCGCGATTGACCGCGCCGACCGGCTCGCCGCCCATGTTGGCGGTCGCGGTGAGGCGGCCGAGCCAGCGGCTGAGCACGCGGTTGAACGCGCGCATCGCGGCGCCGCGCAAGGGTCGCTCGACATCGCAGAACAGGATCACGCGCGGCTGTGCGGTGTCGTTGCGGACATGGTGCACGTAGGTCTCGTCGAACAGCACGTCCTCGCCGTCGCGCCAGGCATGGCGCTCACCGTCGACCACGATGTGGCAGTCCTCCGAGTTGGGCGTGGCCAGCCCCAGGTGGTAGCGGATCGAGCCGGCGAATGGATCGCGATGCGGCTTGAGCACCGCACCCGGTGGCAGCACCGCGATCATCGCGGCCTTGACCTGCGGGATCGACTCCAGCAAGGCCACGGTGCGCGGACACAACACGCGTGCCGACTTCAACGGCGCGTCGTACCACTTGAGGTAGAAGCGCTTCCAGCCGGTCTTGAAGAACGAGGCGAACGCGGCGTCGCCGTGCCGTTCGGCGGCGCGGATGTAGCCCTCGTCGAACAGGCGCAGCGCCTCCTCGCGGATGAGCCGCCACTGCTCGCGCAGCGGCTCGACGCAGGTGAACGCGCTGCGCGGCGGATACGGTTGCGCAGGGATCGCCGAGAACAGGTACAGCAGTACGTTGCAGGGCGCGAACAGCCCCGAGTGGTCGAACAACTGGCGCTTGAACGGCAGGCGCACGCGCCCGCGCAGGTGGACGAACAGCACGCTCGCCACATGCAAAACGAGCACCACAAGCAGCAGCAGCCGGATCGACACGAACGTGGGCAGGCGCGGATGTCAGGGCCGCGCCAGCTTACACCGGCGCGGGCATTCAGTGCGCCTTGGCCTGGGCCCGCGCGAGCTTGTCGGCCTTGAGCACCGCCAGTGCCGCCGCCACCGCCTCGATCGGTACCGCCAGCTCGTTCGCGGGCACGCACTCGAGCAGCAGTCGCTTGAGCGCAACCAGGTCGTCACCCGCCTCGACCAGCGCGGCGCTGAGCTGGCCGGCCTCGCGCGGCGCCTCGAAGCCGCGGCTGTGCAGCAACATCGCGCCGGCGGTGTCCTCGAGCTTGAAGTAGAACAAGCCGTCACGTTCGCGGTAGCTCTTGAGCTGCGGCAACGCCACCGTGGCCGCCGCAGCCGGTCGCGCGCGTGCCGGCACGTCGGTTAGGCGACGGATGCCCGCGGCATGGCGCAGGCGCAGCATGAACGGCGCACTGCGGCCACGCGCACGGGCCGCGCCCGCATGCAGCAGCTGCTCCAGCTGCGCGGGATCGGCGATGAGCGCCTCGTAGCGAGCGCGCAGCGGCGCGAGCTCGCTGTCGATGAGCTCGAACAGCTGCTGCTTGGCCTCACCCCAACCGATGCCCGCGGCGAACGCCGCGCGCATCGCCGCCGACTGCGCGGGTGTGGCGAAGGCCTGGTGCAGCGCGAAGATGTTGGAGGTGTCGGGATCCTTGGGCTCGCCCGGCGCGCGCGAGTCGGTCACGATGCCGAGGATCGCCTTGCGCAGTTCGGCCGCGGGCAGCCACAGCGGGATCGTGTTGTCGTAGCTCTTGGACATCTTGCGCCCGTCGGTGCCGGGCAAGGTGGCCACGTTCTCCTCGATGCGCGCCTCGGGCAAGGTGAACAGCTCGCTGCCATAGAGGTGGTTGAAGCGCTGGCCGATGTCGCGCGCCATCTCGATGTGCTGGATCTGGTCGCGGCCGACCGGCACCTCATGCGCGTTGAAGATGAGGATGTCGGCGGCCATCAGCACCGGATACATGTACAGGCCGGCCGTCACGCCCGTGTCCGCGTCCTCGCCGCCCGCGATGTTGGCGTCGACCGCGGCCTTGTAGGCGTGGGCGCGGTTGAGCAGACCCTTGGCCGTCACGCAGGTGAGCAGCCAGGTCAGCTCGGGGATCTCGGGGATGTCGGATTGGCGATAGAAGAACACCTTGTCCGGGTCCAGGCCGCAGGCGAGCCAGCTCGCCGCGATCTCCAGCGTCGAACGCTGCACGCGTGCGGGATCGCCGCATTTGATGAGCGCATGGTAGTCGGCGAGGAAGTAGAACGACTCGGCATCGGCGCGCCGGCTTGCCGCGATCGCGGGCCGGATCGCGCCCACGTAGTTGCCCAGGTGCGGCGTGCCCGAGGTGGTGATGCCGGTGAGGATGCGACGTGCTGGGTGCATGGAGTCTGGAGGCGCTGGGAGTGGTGTCAGGGGGCGCGGTCGCGGCTGGGTGCGGGGTCGGACCGGCCGCCGCGGCCGGGTCGCCCGCGCGGGTGGCTTGCGGGCGACGCCCTCGCAGCGCGTGGCGAGGGCCTGTCCGCTGCCATGCGCCGCGTCTCGACCCGGGCAATGGTACGCAGCGCGTCGCGGCGCCACAATCGGCGCGGCGACCGCCCAACCCCGTTCCACGCACCGCCGCGTTGCAGGTACCACCCGACCGGAGAACACCGATGCGCAGCCTGCTTTGCACCGCCCTGCTGGCCCTGGCCAGCGCCATGCCGGCCCATGCCGGCAGTCTGCTCGACCTGAGCGTCATCGACCGCGACAACGGCCAGACGCTGCCCACCTACAGCGCGGGCGGCAAGCTCTACGTCGCGGGCACGCCCGGCCACCGCTACGCGGTGCGACTGGTCAACCGCACCGGCGCGCGCGTGCTCGCGGTGCTCAGCGTCGATGGTGTCAACGCGGTCAGCGGCGAGAGCGCCGACACCAGTCAGACCGGCTACGTGCTCGACCCGTGGGAGTCGGCCGAGATCAACGGCTGGCGCAAGAACCTCGACGAAATCGCCCAGTTCAACTTCACCACGCTGCCCGACAGCTATGCGAGCCGCACGGGCCGGCCCGCGAACGTGGGCGTGATCGGCGTCGCGGTGTTCCAGGAGCGGCGCATCATGCCGCCCAAGCACGTGCCCGACGTCGCGGCCAGGCAGGAAGCACCTGCGCCCGATGACCTCGGCATGGCCGCGGCCGCGCCACCTGCGCCACCTGCGCCACCTGCGCCGTCGGCAGCCGGGGCCGCGGCGCCAAGCGCGGCCCGTGACACGAGTGCGGAGCTCGAACAGGCACAGACAGCGGCACCCAGTGCGATGACGCGCGTACCCGCGCCGCGACCGACCGAGAAGCTGGGTACCGGTCATGGCGCGCGCGAGTACTCGCATGTGGATCAGACCACGTTCGAACGCGCGACGCGACGCCCGGCCGAGGTGCTGGCGATCTGGTACGACAGCCATGCCAATCTGGTCGCGCGCGGCATCATCCCGCGGCCGCCGCGGCCGCCGCGTGAACCGCAGCCGTTCCCCAACTCGTTCGTGCCCGATCCACCGCGGCACTGACCCGACGCGCGGGGCGGACGCGTCCGCGCCTGCCCCGCATCCGCACCCGCACCGGCACGACCTAGCGTTGGCAGCGCGGACACCAGTACGTCGCGCGCTGCCCCAGCACCGCCTGCGCGATCGCGGTGCCACACGCGCGGCACGGCTCGCCGGCGCGGCCATACACCGCCAGTTCCTGCTCGAAGTAGCCGCGTGCGCCGTCCGGCGCGATGAAATCGCGCAGCGTGGTGCCGCCGCGCTCGATCGCCCGCGCCAGCACCCGCCTGATCGTCTGGGCAAGGCGCCGGTAGCGCTCGCGCGCGACACGGCCCGCGGCGCGACGCGGATCGATGCCGGCCTCGAACAGTGCCTCGCTGGCGTAGATGTTGCCGACGCCGACCACCACCGACTGGTCCATGATGAAGGTCTTGACCGCGGCACCGCGGCCACGCGCGCGCTGCCACAGATGATCGCCGTCGAAGCCATCGCCGAGCGGCTCGGGACCGAGCCGGCGCAGCAGCGGATGCAGCGTGCCGGGCAACTGCCACAGTTCGCAGCCGAAGCGGCGCGGATCGGTCAGGCGCAACAGGTGGCGATCGTCGAGCCGCCAGTCGACATGGTCGTGCGGCCCCGGCGGCGTGCGTTCGGGCACGATGCGCAGCGAACCCGACATGCCCAGGTGCAGCAGCGCGCTGCCGACGCGCGTGTGCACCAGCAGGTACTTGGCGCGTCGCTCCACGGCCTCGATGCGTTGGCCCGGCAGTTGCGCGACGAGTTCGGCCGCGATCGGCCAGCGCAGCTGCGGCTGGCGCACCACCACCGCGCGCACGCGGCGCCCGACCAGGTGCGGCAGCAGGCCACGGCGCGTGGTTTCGACTTCGGGCAATTCGGGCATGACCGGTCTCGTTCAGGCTCGCCGCGCCACGCCGGCGCAGCGGCTCACTGCGGCTCGACCACCACCGCGGTGCCGTAGCAGATCACTTCGGTGAGGCCGGTCATGATCTCGGTCGCGTCATAGCGCACGCCGATGATCGCGTTGGCGCTGCGCTGGCGCGCGTGCATGACCATGTCGCGATAGGTTTCGGCACGTGCCTGCTCGCACAGTTCGGTGTAGATGGTGATGTTGCCGCCGAACAGGCTCTGCAGCGCGCCGAAGAAGTTGCCGACGATCGAGCGCGAGCGCACCGTGATGCCGCGGACCACACCCACGTTGCGCACGATGCGGTAGCCGGGCAGTTCGAACGCGGTGGTGACCAGCGCGTCGTTGAGCAGGGTGACGCTGCCGCGACCGGGATTGGCGTTGGGGCTTGTGACCATGGCGGGCTCCGGGATGGGCGGGTGTTCAGCGCGTCGCAGCCGACTCGGCCGCGCGCGCGATCTCGCGCTCGGCCGGCTCGAACAGCAGCGCGGTGTATTGCTCGGGCACGAGCACGATCGCAGCGCCGGTGTCGACGTAGCGGTCGCCGTCGATCGCATCGGTGCCGCCAAAGCGCAGCTCCAGCGCATCCACGCGCAGCACGGCCTGCGGCGGCTGCAGGCCGATCCGCGCCGGATCGAGCGCACCGGCCGGGTAGCGGCGCAGCACCGGCGCGGTCGCGATCGCGAGCAGGCGCGCGACCGCGGCCTCGTCGGCGCGCGCATCGCGCGGCACGCGCATCTGCCAATGGCCGTCGATGCGCTCGAACCGGCGTGTGCCGCAGCCGCGACATTCGATGTACAGGCTGCGCGCGGTCGCGGGGTCGAGCGCGGTGAGCGGCACGTGGGCGGCGGCGCGCTCATGGCGCAGTTGCAGGTACACGCCCGCACCCAGGACGCCGCACAGCACCATCAGGATCCACTGGGCACGCTGGCGCCGGCGCATGGTCATTGGCGCCGCCGCCGCCAGGCGATGACCAGGCCCAGCAACACCAGCAGCAGCGGCAGGCCGAGCAGGAACACCAGCGCCAGCGCGGTGAGCGCAGGCTGCGACAATGCGAGCGCGCGGTCGGGCGCGCTGCGGTCGGGCACGCTGACCTGGGCATCGTCACCGAGCAGCCAGTCGAACACGCGCTGGCCCAGTTCGCGATTGCCGCCATTGCCGAGGAAACTGTTGGACAGGAAGTCGCCATCGCCGAGCACCACGATGCGCTGCTCGCGCTTGCCCGGCTGCGGCGATACCCGCGTGAGCGCGAAGCCGAGATCGAGCGGACCGGGGAGCTCGCCCGCGGCACCGTCCTGGCGGATCGTGGCCGCTTCCTCGCCCGCCTTGGGAATGTGGCCGGTCTCGTTCCATGACCGCTGGCCGCTGCGCAAAAGCGGCGCGAACGCAAAGCGCGCGCCGCTGACCTGCGCGAGCGCGGCCGCCTGCGGCAGCAGCGTGGTGAGGTCCAGTCCCGCGGTGATCGCGTGTGGCGGGTAGTCCGTCAGCGCGATGAAGCTCGGATCGGACAGGCCGAACGCCTGTCCGCCCGCATCGACCACGCTGCCCGGCAGCACGCGCACGCCGAGCGTGGCGGCAAGGCGGTCGAGCCCGCCGCCGGCGGCCAGTGCGGGCTCGTCCGGCTCGATGAGCCACAGCAGCGCGCCACCGCGGTCCACATACGCATCCAGCGCCGCAGCCAGCGCCGGAGCCAGCGCAACCTTGGGGTTGGCGATCACCACGAGATCGGTGTTGTCGGGCACCTTGCCCGTGCTCGCGAGCGGCAGCGCCACCGCATGCACGCCGCGCGCGGCGAGCGTGCCCACGAACCGGCCCAGGTCGGCATTGGCCTGGCCCAGCGGCGCCCGCTCGCCCTCGCCTTCGAGGAACGCGACGATGCGCTGGCCGCTGCGCGACAGGCGCAGCAGCGCGCTGGAAAACTCGCTCTCGCCGAGCACCTTGAGCCGCTCGCTGCGGCCGCGGTACCGCAGCTCCAGCTCGCCATCGAGCGAAATGCCGGCCTCGCGCATCGCCGCGGGATCGGCGTCGGGATCGACGAAGCGCAGCGCGAGGTCGGGCTTGGCGCGCTGGTAGCGGCCGACGAAGTTGGCGATCACCTCGCGCAGGCCGCCCTGGCTGCGCGCATAGGCCACCACCTCGACCGGACCGTCGAGCCTGGCCAGCAGCGTGAGCGTCGCCGGTGCCAGGCTTGCCGACCGCGCGTGGCTCCAGTCGCGCTCGAGGCGATACCGCGTGCTCAGGAACGCGGCGAGCGTGGCCGCGACCAGCAGCAGCAGCATGAACACCGCATAGGCCAGGCGCTGCTTCACAGGTCGGCGCTCGCGCGCAGGTCGTCGAGCCGCCGCGCCGCGAGTGCGAGCGCGACCGTGGCGAGGATGAGGAAGTACACCAGGTCGACACTCGACACGATGCCGCGCGTGAACGGTTGCAGGTGGGTCGGCAACGCGAGGTAGTTGATGCCGGCGTTGCCGATGCCCTGCATGCGCGCGCCGGCATCGACCACACTGAGCAGGCCGGTCACCGCGATCGCCGCTGCGGCCGCGAGCGCGGGCTGCGCGGCCCACGCCGAACAGGCGATACCGATTGCGCACAGCGCCGCCGCGTAGGCCGCCAGGCCGAGCAGCGTGGCGGCGAGCTTGCCCAGGTCGAGCGTGGTGCCGAGTTCGAGCGTGAGCGGCAACAGCGCGATGAGCGCGATGAGCGCAAGCACGTAGCCGAGCGCGCCGAGGAACTTGCCGAGTATGACTTCGGTCTCGCCCACCGGAGCGGTCATCAGCGTCTCGATCGTGCCCCCGCGATACTCTTCGCTGAGCAATCGCATGGTCATGACCGGCAGGAACACCACCAGAATGAACGGCATGGGGTTGACCAACTCGCGCAGCGACGACTCGCCGCCCGGCTGGAAGCAGAGCGACAGGAAGAAGATGCCCGTTACGACCAGGTAGATGAAGAGGATGACGTACGCGATGGGCGAGTAGAAGTAGCTCTGCAGTTCCCGCTGCATGACCGGTGTCACGTTGCGCATATTTCGCAAAACTCCGTTGAGGCGGCGGGCCTCGGCTCAGCGCCCGCCCGTGCGGCCCGCGGCGCTCTGCTCCGCCACGACCTTGACAAAGAAGTCTTCCAGGCTGGCCACCTCGCGACGCAGTTCGCGCACGCCCCAGCCGCGATCGGTCGCCGCCTTCACCACCAATTCACGGACATCCGCCCGGCCGTTGGGAACGATGGCCAGCCGGTTCCAGCCGTCCACGCTGGTTCCGTCCACGGCGCTCACGCCGGCGATGCCCTTCATCAAGGTGGACTTGCCGCTGCCTGACGGGCCTAGCAGCACGACAAACTCGCCTTGATACAAGTCCAGGTCCACTCCGCGCAGCGCCCAGACGTCCACCTCGCCCATATGATAGACTTTGGTGAGACCGCGGGCTTCGAGGACGGCGGGCCGGGAATGGGCTGGCTGCATGATGGGGGTGCAGTCAACCTTCAATCACCACCCTGCCAGGTCAAGCCAGG
>WBZY01000948.1_pt1 | contig 17835 bp, 12 predicted proteins | sample 5204191 | NCBI WGS metagenome assembly WBZY01 (sample SAMN12344363, study PRJNA552823) | activated sludge metagenome | biome: Activated sludge suspended growth; feature: Anammox Sidestream; material: Wastewater; isolation source: activated sludge from anammox sidestream of wastewater treatment...
CCTGTATTGGGCGATCGAAAAGAAGGATGCGAAATGGCTCCCGGCTGGCGTTGGCTCGTGGAACGACCTGATCAAGGCCTGCGACGAAACGTCACGTGCGGACCTTATAAAACGGCTCGGGGCCGACGCGACGAAGTGGCGTTGGGACAGCATCTACCGTGCCCGGTTCGTGCATCCGCTCGCCGCGGCGCCGCTTATCGGCGGCCAATTTACGGTCGAGCCAAAGGGTGTGAACGGTTCGGGGCAGACGCCCGACGTCGGAGTTTTTGTTTCGATGCGTCACATTGCAAGCCCGGGAAATTGGGACGCGACGAGATTTGTGATCCCGCTTGGCCAGAGCGGCGATACGAGATCGCCGCATTTCCGCGATCAATTCGAGCGTTGGAATTCGGGCACGACCGCTGTGTTCCCGTTCAGCAAGGCGGCTGTTGACGCGGCAGCAAAAAGCGTGGTCACGCTGCAGCCAAGATAGATCGCCGACAGGCGCTAACGCCCGAACTTTGCACGAATTTTTACCGCACGCTCGATAATGTCGGCGTTTTCCAGGATCTTTAGGCGCAGATCCTTGTCGAGGTTCGGGTTATCGGCGATGAATTTGTCGATAATATCCAGAGCTTCCTGGCTTCGCTGGCCGCCGACGAAAGCGCCGAGCCAGCCGTTGACGAAGAAGATCTTGCGGCTGCGTTTGTGGTTGGGCAGCTCCCGTAATGCCTTTTGCAAATACGGCAAAGTGAGATCGGAATGCCTTATCGAGTTGAACGGCCCGAACGCCGCTTCTATCCAGCTTTCGCTCATCGTTTTGTCGTTTATAAAGTCGTTCCAATACTTCGCTTTGTTCTCGGCAGTTGGTATTCCAGCTTTCGCCGCGTAGGCCCAGCGTTTTGCATCGTCGCTTTTCTCGGTTTTTTCTAAATCGGCGAGCAGCTTCGGCGCGTCGGGATCATTCAAGATCAACAACCGCGTGACGATGTCGAACCGATCTTTGGTCTTGATCGGTATCGCGATGGCCGTAACACGACCGGTAGGGAGTGTGCCCTTCGGCGCACCCGATCTCTTAGGGGCACCCTCGCTACCGCTTGGGTTACCGCCTGCGGCCAGCAAATCCTTCAACACGCCTCGGGCTTTTTCGCTCGAGGCGATGCTCAAAAACGCCCGGTAAAACGTGATCCGCTGACCCAATGTCGGAGCATCCCGCATCCGCTCGATCAGCATATCCTCGACGCGGGAACGCAGGTCGGTACGCGCTGCATTAGCGGCGGGCCCGTCAGTTGGGCCTGGGCCAAGTTTCTGGCCGCCCGCTAACGCAGGCGGTTCTGACATGTAGTAGTTCATCGCGGTGCCGACGCGGTTGAGCAGAAGTGCGGTTGTCGATTCGTCTTCTGTTGCAGAAGCCCGCACGTTAGTAAGGGCGTTACTATCATCTCCCTTATTACGCCCTTGCTCACGCGCGGGATTCTGCAACACCTTCACCACCAGCTCCACAAATACCCGCGGGTCAAGCTCGCCTTCGCGGACGCTGTCCCACAACGCGCCCCACATCATCGTGCGCAGGAACGGGTCTTTTTCGTACTGGATGTTTTTTAGAACGTAGTCGCGGCTCTTTTCGTCGAGAAGGAAAATGCCGTAGCCGTAGTCGCCATAGTTGGGTAATCCAAAGACAATTCGCTTGTCGGTTGTGCTGCGGACGGGCGTGCACTCAAAACCTATCCGACTTGTAGGTCGTCTAATTTCTTCTTCCACTTTTTCCGAGCCATCTTCGAACCTAAGTAAGGCCTGAGTTCTTATGTCCCAAACATTTCCGCTATTGCGATCCTTTTTTTGCATCCAGCACAACTCGGACGGAATAAACGAACTAACAACTCCTACGCCTGGAAACGTCACCCATTGCCTTGCCCAGACATTCAAATCCCGGCCGCTAGAGGCCTCAAACTCCTTCACCAGATCTTGCCAAGCCCCGTTCGCAAACTCATGCTTCTTCAAAAACGCGCGGACGGCGGTTTGGAATTTGTCCGACTCAAGATAAAACTCGGCTTGGCGCAGGAAGGCCGGGGCTTTGTTATAGACGATGGCTCCGTAGGCGCTTTTTGCGGCGGAGAGGTTTGCGATGGGCTGATAGATCGCGGTCGTGCCGCGGGTCGAGTCGGTCTGGTAGGCGGCCTGTTTGACGCGTTCGTAAAAGACCTTCCATGCGTTCATTTCCGGCATTATCTTTTCGAGCGCCTTATACGCCATAAAGGTCGCAAAGCCTTCTTTGAGCCAAAGGTCGTCGAACCAACGCATCGTCACGGTGTCGCCAAACCACTGATGAGCCGTCTCGTGAAAGATCAGCGTCGCCCGCGAAATATGATCGTTTTTGGTAGGCTCTTGCGGAAAGATGATCGAAGATTCTCGTAAGAACGTAGCTCCCGCATGCTCCATCCCGCCAAATGGAAACTCCGGTATCAGAACCAGATCGTACTTCGGCCACGGGAACTTGTAATCGAAATACTGCTCGAAAAACTTCACCGCCTCGCGGTTGAGTCGAAACACCTCGGCAGCATGCGGCTTGAACTTGGCGGCTTGTGATCGGCGGACGTATATCGAGCCCTCAGGGGCCGATGCAGTAACACGACCGGTAGGGAGTGTGCCCGTCGGTATACCTGATCGCAATGGGGCACGCTCGTTACCGCTTGGGTTACTGCCAATTCCAGCGTCCGTGAATTTCTCGAATGGCCCGGCCGCGAAAGCGAAGACGTAGGTGCTGATCGGTTTGGTCTCAGCGAAAGTTGTTGTCGTTATCCATTCCCCAGGCGCATTGATCGCTCCCACCACGTCCTGGCTCATCCATTTCTTATATCCGGTAGCGTCACTACCAGGATATGCAGTATTGCTGACGAGTTTCCACGACGACGGCACGGTCATTGTCAGCGTAAACCTCGCCTTCAGGTCCGGCTGGTCGAACACCGGGAACGCCGTACTCGCATCGGAGGGGACAAAGAGCGAGTAGATGTATTCCGTGCCGTCCTCTTTGTCGATGTAGCGCGTGATCGCGGAGCCGCTGGTCAGTATAGGCGAGGTGAAATCGAGCTTGATGACATTCTCGCCAAATACCACACCGTCGCGGAAGATGAGGTGTTCGTTGTGCTCCTCAAACGGAGCGCGGACACTCTTGTCCGCACGCGGCGAATGCCGTGAAAATTCCGCCGCCTTACCATTTATGGTTACATTTGTGATCGTCGACTTCTCTTCATGATCCTTTACCTTTCTCCAGTCGAGTATGATCGGCGGTATTTCGCCGCCTTGCGACGATGCGGACAGGAGTGTCCGCGCTCCTACCTTCACCCGTATCTCGATCGTGCCCTTTAGCACAGGCGACATCTTTTCGAGCGTCAGATTCAACTTGTATCGCACGTCGCTGTAATGCGCGGCCCGCCATTTCGCAAGTTCGAGCGGTACGCCCGATTCGATGGTTGGCGTTTGGGCAATAACGGCGGAGGACATAATTAACAGGAAGCCAAGCAGAAGGATGCGCATAGGTGCAAGTTGGGCCGATAGATTCAAGTTTGATCTTACGCGTTTTTGAGTTAGTGCGTCACCGAGCGGAACGGGTTGCCAGGGCCTTTCTGTTTAGTTGACGAGGAGCCTTGCTCGTATATTCACGATCGGCGGTTCGGGTGATCGAGAAAATCAGAAAGGATTATGGCCGCTGCCTCCGCATCGACGAGTCGTTTTGTATCCTTCGGCTCGACACCGCGTTCCCACAAGCGGCCGCGCGCCTCGTAGGAGGTGACGCGCTCGTCCTGGAGCGTGACCGGGATATCGAGCGAGAGCGCGAAATTTCGGGCCATCCGCCGTGCCTCCGCCGACATTTCGCTCTCAGTGCCGTCTGTGTTAAGCGGCAAACCAATGACGAGAGCAACGGCATCGAATTGAGCTAGAATGTCCTTGACGTCCGAAAGCGTGCGTTTCCAGCTTCGCCGTTCGATGGTCTTGATCGGAGTTGCGATAGCCTGGCCGGCGTCAGAGACGGCAATGCCCAGATATTTTGTGCCCGGATCGAGAGCGACGATCCGGCCGTGTCCGGGAACACTACCAGGTTCTGCAATTTGTTCGGGATTAAGTGTTTCCTTATCCTGCACGCAAGTTATATAATCGCTTGTTTGCGAAGCTTGGGCAAACCTTTTTCCCGGCCGCTGCGTAGCAAAGGCAGATATTAGTTTTCATATTGGGGAATCATATGTCATTTCGCGGAAAGCTCTCGATCCTGATGATCTCGTCGGCGATCGGCCTGTACGCCGTTATCGGCGGTATTTTGAGTCCATGGACACGTGCACAGCAGCCGATAAACGACGCCGGTGCTCAGATAAGAATATTTGAATCGGTCCTCCAGCACATACAGAATGATTATGTTGACGAGCCGAATCTCGAAAAGGTGCGGTTTGGGGCCTTGCGCGGTTTGGTCGGCGGGCTTGATCCTTATTCTTCGTATCTGACGCCGCAGCAGGTGGCGGACTTTAACGCCGCAAAGAACGCAAAGAAGATCGGGATCGGGGCCGAGTTTTCGCAGGTCTCGCTCTATCTCTATGTCGTTTCGGTAATGAAGGATTCCGAAGCAGACCGGGCCGGATTGAAGGCGGGCGACGTGATCGAGTATATCGAGAATAAGGCGACCCGCGATATCTCGCTGTACGATGCGAAGCAGATGATCTATGGACAGCCAGGAACGACGGTCAACCTTCGCGTTCTCCGAGCCGGTTCGAAGCCGCTGCAGATCAAAGTGACTCGCGGCGATTATAAGATACCGGCACCTGAATCCAGGGTCGAAGCCGGCAAAACGGGCGTTATCAAGATCTTCGATCTGGAGACTGGCCAGGCAAATCAGGTGCGGACACAAGTCGAGAATCTTAAAAAGCAAGGCATCCAAAAGATCGTCCTTGACCTTCGCGGCCTTGCGACGGGATCGATAGACGAGGCCGTGCAGGTTGCCAACCTTTTTATCGGCAGCGGCGATCTGGCCAAGATAATTGGCAAGGATAACCAGGTGAGCAAGACATTTACTGCCAATCCTGCCAAGGCGATATTTGACGGAAAGGTCGCTGCGGTGATCGACCTCGGCACTGCAGGCCCGGGTGAAGTTATCGCCGCGGCAATGCTCGATAGGAAACGAGGCGAAGTTGTAGGCGAACGAAGTTTTGGTGCCGGAACCGAACAGCAGCTTTTTACGCTTCGCGCGGGCGACGGCCTGCTGCTGACCACGGCAAAGTGGGCATCACCAAACGGCGTGCCCTTTCTTGGCGATAGCCGCGATAACACGGGACTAAAGCCTTCGGTCGAGGTTAAGCGGCCTGACACGCCGGAACCGGTGGAGGTCGAGGACCTCATCGATGACAACGAAGATAAGAAGCAGAATCCGCAGGCGACACCGACGCCGAATGTTGAAGTGAAGAAGGCGGTGGATGACGTCCAGCTTAAGAAGGCAATAGAGATACTTCAGGACAAACCGGAAGCGGCCAAGGCGGCCGGCGCCCAATAGGGCCATCCTGTACCCGCTGGCGATCGATGGTGGCCGGTCCTGTTGAACAGGTCCGGCCATTTTCATCTTGCGGCTGATAGAAAGACTGCTAGAATCGAAGTAGCATCCACTTCGGTCCGATCGGTCCAGTCGCCATGAGAAACGTGTTTTACCGAGCGATCCTTCTTGTAGCAGCCTTTGCTGTTCACGCGAGTTCACAATCGATCAGCCAGGATTTTCCGACCCCGATCACCTCGAATGAAATATCGGGCACGATAAAGGCGCGCGACCTCGGCGATTCGCGACTAACAACCTATTATTTCGCACTTGGCGGTGAACAGGGCGATCTCTTCATAAACCTTGTAACAAAGAATTTCACCGGAGACATTGATGTGTTCACGGCGAATGGCTTGCGTCCGCTGACCAAGATCGTCGTTTACGCCGATTATGGCGAGGCCGAGACCGGCCGGGCAATATACCTTCGTAAGCCGGAGAGGCTATTGCTTCGGATCCAGGGCAGGACGCCGAACGATGATGCGGCGACGTTCCGATTGAAATTTGCCGGGAGTTTTGCCGCCTTAAGCTCCGACGATCTTCCAACGGCACCTGAACTTCCAAAGGTGACGGGTTCGACGCGAGGCGAGGTTCGTGTGAATTCGGCGGGCACGATCATCTCGGAGCCTCGCCTTCCGGCAGTTGTTGCAGACGAAAGGGCGGGCGACGGGACGGTTGCACAGAACGAAACAACCCGTGAAGCCAAGGCTGACGAACCTGAAAAACCGGTAAGCGAGAAGGTCGTCGCCAAGCCGGTGTTGGTGATCACGGACCCGGTCGGAAAGGATGATGAGCCGAAAAAGTTGCCGGCGACTCCGGTCCGCAAGACCAATCGAGTTGGAACGCGGGCTGCTCGATCTGGAAAAGGAACGGTAAAGGTCGATGGTAAGGACAGGTCAGCCAAAACGGAAACACCTGCAGAACCCGCCGAAACGATCGCAAAAGATAGAGGAAATGAACCACCCGCAGGCTTTCGCACCTTGACGGACAAGAGACGCAAGGCTGCAAAGCCGCCGGCCGAACCAAAGGCGGATCCGCTCGAGTCAATACATCTTGTGATCCGTTTCAAGGACGGAAGGTCAATAGAAAAGAAGATGAGCGAGGTCTTTAAGTTCAGCGTTGACAAAGGGATCTTGACCGTCGTGCTTAAGGACGGATCCATCACGCGTCACCCGATAATAGACGTCGCACGAGTCACGATCGAGTAACTCAAGCGTAGCTGTGCAGGCCCGGCAGCAGATAACTGACGCCGAGATACGTAAAGATCACAAGCAGAAAACCGACTATCGCAAAGTAGGCTGAACTCCTCCCGGACCAGCCACGTGATATGCGCGTATGAAGAAAAGCGGCGTAGGTCAGCCAGGCAACAAGCGCACCGGTCTCCTTTGAATCAAATCCCCACGGCCGTCCCCAAGATTCGTTCGCCCAGATCGCACCCGTGATAAGCAACATCGCCAATCCGGCGAACGCCAGGCAAGCCGTTTTGTACATCAATCCGTCAAGCGTTTCGAGGCTCGGAAGGCGTTCGCGAAGGCGCTCGGTCCTAAACGAGAAAAGGAGCACGAAAAAGGTGCCGGCAAGGGCGGTCAGAAGGCCGGCAAGCTCGACCGGATTGGTACCTAGGCTCAGATAGAGCTTATCGCCGTTCGTTTGAAAATAACTGCGGCCGGCTTGTTCCAATTGCCCTTGGGTAAGTGCAGCAAAATCGCGGGCCGAAAGCTGCTGGCGCTCGGCTATTGCACGGCCGGCAATCGCATATTGCGCCGGATCAGCCGCGAGTTGGGCCTGAAGGCCCGCCTGAACATCCGACGTCCCCTTAATGCCGGAGATCAACAGCGCGATGGCGATGACCTGGGCAACGATTGAAAGTTTCAAAAGGTAGTGGCCGACGGTGCGGGCCTTCTCGTTGTTTTGGTAGAGGTAGAGCAAGAAAGCGGCGACAACACCCAGGGAAAGAACCGCCGCGGCGACAAGGGCAGGCCCGACATATGGTATCGCCATCCTGAACGGGGCCGAGAACGGTTTTCCGCCTCCCGGGTTCTGAAGAAAGATGCCCGCTCGATAGACGAACTCGGTCAGCACAGAAAATTTGCTGACAGTTGCGATCACGGCGACCGTGAAGATACTTGACCAAATAGCCATCGCCTCGACCTTTGCCTTGTCCTTCAGAAGATAGAGTACGGCAACGGCAAAGCACACGAGCGCGATACCGTAACTAAGCGACGCCACGCCCACGTGTATCGGTCGCCAATATGAATCAAGTACGGGCGGAAGATCGATGAATTCACCGCCGATGAAACGGGCTAGCGTTAGAATGATCGCCGCCAGCGGAAGCGTAAACGCACACAATATCTGTAGGTTCCGCCTCCGTGCCAGAAGCAGCGTTGCGATCCCGGCCCCGAATGCGAATGCGAGGCTGAGATCATACAGATTTGCGAACGGTATGTAACGAAAGATCCACGGGCTTTCCATGTTTCCGACCGCCCGCATCTTGAGTATCTCGTGATCGTAGGCCGCGACCCACCGGACCAGCCAGCTTGAAAGATTGAAGAAAACGCCAAGTATCGCTGCCCACAGGCCAAGCTTTCGGGCCATCTCGGATGGAGCGTAGAGATTGGTCAACTGAAACAGAGCCGCGAAGATATACGCCGCCAAGGCGAGCATCATGAGGGCACCGTCGCTAATGAACCCCGAACCGATCTGGAGCCTGAGTGCGAGCATGATGAGCGCTCCGCCGATCGCAAGCCCGGCCGGGAGGTACGACAGCCACTCCGGGCGGTCTTTCGATTCAAGAATATCGTTTGCGGTTAATACTTGTGACATTGGATCTCTCCTGCATTACTGGCCCTCGGGATGGGCGGCAGCACCGATCTTCGTTCGAACATCGGCGACAAGCTTTCGAAACCGGGTCTCAAAGCCCACTGGATTTCGGTTCGTGTGGCCGCCGAGCACAACCTCGGCGCCGCCGGCCTCGGCCGGCCTTATCAGTGCCCACACCCTTCGATGAGAAAAGAAGAAGACAAAGATCAGGGACGCGATCAGCCCGAAGCCGCCGAAATACCACGCGATAAAGGCACCGCTGAACGGGTCGTACTTGATCGAAAGAACATGTGCGAGCGGCGATTTCTCAAAGCTGGTCATACGCCATTTGTACCCGAGTTTTGGCGCTCCGACCGGTATATTCTCAGCGATCGCCGAGCCAAATGCGAACACGCGCGTCCGCTGGCCTCCCGGCGGGGTCACGTTCAGGACCGCCACCGGATTGTTATATTCGCCTGAGCGTGTATCAGGCTTGCCCTCGGCGTTGAAAGAAAAGTCCGGCAAAAACTCATCGTATTCGACAAGCGTTCCGTCAGCCAGCGTCGCCGAGCCAAGACGCGGAATATCGAGCGACACCGGATTTCCGCCATCCTGCGGCGTAAGCTCAAGCTTTATCGTGCGAGCGTTGCCGACTGGGATCGTCTGCGCCTGAAAGAATCTGTAGCCGCGATATGAGAACGGGCGATTAAGGCTGATTTCCGCAATGGTCGTGCCGTATTCCGGATCGTCGATCTTTAGCTGCGTCCGCCAGTCGAGGGTATTGGTTACGTCAATAGCACCGCCCGGATCGATCAGCGTCTGCTGAATATCCGTACAGGTCATCGTGAACGGGAGCTGGACGTCGAACTTCTCCTTCTTGTCCAGGTCGTAAACGATCTTTTGGATCTTGTCGGACGCATTGCCCGGAACCATTTGAACATCGGCATCGAACCCGGTCTGCAGGGCAACAAAGTGTCCGAGGAAAAGCGTTAGAAGCGCGACGTGGACAATATAGGCCCCAAGCCGGTTCGTTCGTCCGCGCTCGCCGAATACGCATATATCGGTCGATCGGACCGTCTGGTCGAACAGCTTATTGCCGTTCTCGTCGAGAGCATACGAGATCGATTCTTTCTCCGTCACGACCGGCTTCATCCCATTCGCGGCGAAGGCCGAGCGAACCGCTTCGACCGCGTCATCCACACCCCCGAAGGACGCACCGATGACCTCGTGTTCCTTTTGCGAAAGTAAGAATTCACGGGTTGCGGTCGTCTTTGGATCACGGATGTAAGCCCAGGCGCTTGGAAAGCGGTCGATCGAAGCAAGGATGATGTTTAGCGAAAGGGCGAGCAGAAGGGTATTGAAGTACCAGCTATGGTAGATGTCAAAAAGGCCAAGCGCCCCATATACGAGCCGTTCGGCCGGAGTGCGTGAAGCGTAGTAGGCGTCAAATCCGTCAACATTCTGCTGTATGACGAGCATCCCCACCATCGCGAGGAACACCAGAATGCACAGGAGAACGACACCAACGCGGACCGAACTCAAAAAGTTTAGTACGCGGTCAATTATTGGAATGGCGGTCTTCGATACCCCGCCGGCTTTGATCGATCCTTCAGCGGCAGACATTAGATACTTAATATGAGGATAGCCGAGTGGAGTGTGTTTGTCATCCGTGTCCAAATTAGAATTGCTTCAGCCAGAGAAAAGTTTTCTGTCGGACAATGAAAGTTGGACATCCGGGCCAAAAACGCTATCCTAAGCGAAAGCTATATTATGGATGTGACCGCAGCCGAACTTCAGGAAAACAGAACGATCGGGTTTCGCGAGCGTGTGGCCGCCTTTGGCGAGCTAACCAAGCCGCGCATCGCGGTGCTGCTTGTTTTAACGTCGGCGGCCGGATTCTTTTTCGGCACCAAGGGAAATTTCGATCTTGTTCTTTTTGCCAATGCGATGGCGGCGATCGCCTTACTTGCATTCGGTGTTTCTACTCTCAATCAGTATATCGAGCGCGAAAGCGACGTCCTGATGGAGAGAACAGCAAACAGGCCTCTGCCGACAAGCCGGGTCACACCAACTGAGGCCTTGGTTTTCGGTATCGTTCAATGCGCATTGGCCGAAGCCTATCTGTTCTTCCTTGTGAATCCATTGACGGCGTGGCTCGGGGTTACGGTGATCGTAGGCTATGTTTTCCTCTATACGCCGCTCAAGAGCCGAACGTCCGCGTCGACAGCGATCGGTGCGCTCCCCGGAGCGATGCCGCCTTTGATGGGCTGGACGGCCGCCGCGAACGAAGTAACCCTCGGCGCATGGGCCCTATTCGCAATGCTCTTCCTCTGGCAGTTTCCGCATTTCCTTGCGATCGCCTGGCTTTATCGCGATCAATATGCCAAAGCCGGGATCAAGATGCTGCCTGTGCTTGAGCCCAGCGGACGAATCACCGTCCGGCAGATCGTACTATTTACGGTTATGCTTGTTCCGGTCAGTCTGGCACCGTACTTCCTGCGATTTTCGGGACCGTATTTTCTCGCGGGCGCAATACTTCTAGGCCTTTGGTTCCTTGTTGAAAGCATTAGAATGGCTCGAGTTAAGTCGGTTGAGCGGGCCCGACGCTTGCTTCTCGTGTCTGTTCTATACCTTCCGCTTTTGCTTGTTCTGGCTGTGATCGACCATCGTTAGGGCTTATGGAGTTGGGCACCGTCAGTACAACAATGGGACCCGAGGGATCGGGTGTTGGAGCTCGGCATACGCGTACTATACCTGGGGCGACGGGTAGCGGCGGCGGACCATCAAGAGGCGGCGGCGACTGGTCGGAACCGCCGATAGATCAGTCGACGGACGGTTCCGTTGGCGATAAGTCCAAGTTTATAGTTTGGTTCCTGATGCTGGCGGTGGGAATGACGTTCGCCGGACTCCTCGGCGCGTACCTTATGATCGCCGCGAACCGCGACGTTGAATGGAAGCCGTTCGATCTTCCGGTCCAGATATGGGTTAGCACTGCGATAATTCTTGCAAGTAGTGTGACTTACTCGCTTGCGAAACGAGGTGTCGATCGCGGTGCTTTCCTTGAACCGCGTAAGTGGCTCACCGTAACTACCGCGCTTGGCGGCCTTTTCATTTCGTCCCAACTTGTACTTTGGATCGAACTTGTTAACCGAGGCTATTACATGCGGGGCAATCCGTACGCCGGTTTTTTTTATCTGCTCACGGCGGCGCACGCCATCCACGTCGTTGGGGGGGTTGCTGCTTTGGCGTCGATCCTTCTTGCCTCTTGGTATCCGGCCCGAACCGATACTGAATTGGTCAGAAGACGACAGTTGGCACGTTCTGTTGGCTGGTATTGGCACTTTATGGGCGGGCTTTGGGTGGTGCTGTTTCTGCTTCTCGGCTTTTGGAAATAAGGCGCTTGCTCGCGAATGGAACTTCTTCGGATCTTTCCTCATTTGAATGCCGCGCTCAACGCAACCAGCGGCACGCTGCTTATTCTCGGCCTGACCTTCATCCTGAGCAAGCGAATCCACGCCCACCGAGCTTGTATGATAAGTGCCTGCTCTGTTTCGGCGTTATTTTTGGTATGCTACATTACATTCCATCTGATTAGAACCTCGATCTATGGACTAGGTCCGACCAGATTCACCGGCGAAGGATTGGCTCGACCGATATACTATACGATCCTTACAAGTCATACGATCCTTGCTGCCGTGGTTGGGCCGTTCGTCATCGCTACGCTCTGGCGGGCGTTGAAAGGCAGATTTGATGCTCATCGGCGCTTGGCTCGTCTGGTCTATCCCGTTTGGCTCTACGTCTCGATAACCGGCGTCATTGTGTACGTGATGCTCTATCACCTATATCCGGCCAGGTGAAATTGGTTCTCGGATCGGCAGCGAGGGTGCTTACGGATCTGACAATTCTGGTCGACTTTGCACAAACAGGATGTCGTGCAAAGGGCGGCACGCAGGTGGGGCACTTTTTGGAGTTTTTTAATAAGTTTGAGTGATTTTTCTTGAAACCTTTTTCAACCCTGTGGTATCTTATGATTGTTGAAAAGTTGATCACCGAAGCCGTTCGATAAATCGAAGGGCGCGGGGGAACCAAACGCGGACGGCATAAATTCCATCTGCGGTGGGGCGAAGCGGTAAAGCCGCGGGGATAATCTTTCGTTCCTAGCCCGGCAGCTAACCTCGTAGGTGTTGCAAAGAAGTTACTGCAGCCAGTCGTCAGATCAACGGTCGCGATCTTGTGTGTGCTTCGCGCTTTCTGCTTTCTCAACATTTCAAGCAGACATCCGGTCTTCTCAAAGAAGAAATGGCTTCGTGCTTTCTCACACGAGGCCATTTTTTGTGCCGTCAGTTGGCTCAGATCACTAGGATTTGATCCGTTCTACTTGCCCCACGGCAATATCTTCACGTCCTTGAGGGGCACCCTATCCCCTTTGTCAACAATGATCTTGGTCGGGCGGCTATTGACCTTGAACCGAAGTGTTTTCATTCTCTGGTCGAGTTCGATCCGTTCCGTGGTCGATCCGCGGGCCGTTTGTATCTCAAGTTCGAGCGGCAGCCTAAATGCCGCAGGAGTGAATCTATCCGGCTTCTGGGTCTGATTGAACGTGAGCGTCAGCGTCTTTGCCGCCGGGGCATAAGCACGCTTGATCTGGAGCTTCGGATATCCGAGGCCATAAACCCACTGGTCAAAGAACCATGCGAGATCGGACCCTGATGATTCCTCCATCGCCTTTTGCAGGTCCGTTGATTCGACGTTGACCAGTTTATGGCGGTTCAGGTATATATTGACACCGTGCCAGAATGCCTCATCGCCTATCTGTTCCCGCAGCGTGTGCAAAACAGCCCCACCCTTATTGTACGTCGTAAAGGGAACGTCGAAGAGGGAACTCACATCGCCCGCATTTGCATTGAAAAGGCCATGCCGCTTTGAAGTTACTGAGTCACTTGCCTTGAACTGCTCGGCATCGCCGATGATCTTGAAGATGTACGCTTTGCGGCCGTACGCCTTTTCGCGATAGGCGGCTTCCATGAATGTCGCAAAGCCTTCGTTCAGCCACAATTCGGCCCAGTTTTTGCACGTTACAAGGTCGCCGAACCACGAATGGGCCAGTTCGTGCGAGACCAAGTCTTCAACATTCCCAGCGAACAGAGGGCTGTTAACGAGCATTATCTCGGTGTCGGCCATCGTTGTTGCGGTAATATTCTCCATCCCGCCGAACTGGAAGGACGCCACGATCGTTTGATCGTACTTTTGATAAGGGAAGGCGATACCGGTCAATTCCTCGAACGTGCGGATCATGTCCGGTGTTTTCCCGTAGGCCTTCCTTGCGAGCGACTCCATACCCGGATAGACATAGTAACCAAGTGGTATATCCTTATACTTATCACTGACAAGGGAGTACTCTCCGACGACGAATGACACAAGATAGGTTGAGAACGGCACCTCCATTTTGAAATGATGGGTCACAGTCCCGTCCGGGTTGTTGATCTTTTCAACCAAGGTGCCGTTGCCAACGACCGTCTCGTTTTTGTTTGCGGTTATGTATTCCTCGGTCGTTGCTTTGTCGCTCGGAAAATCGAAAGACGGGAACCAGTGGCGGGCCTCATCAGGCTCACCTTGCGTCCAGATCTGAGCCGAATGGCCTGCGAAATCTTCGCTCCCCTTTTGTTCTCCGACAAAATAGACACCCTTCTTTGGTGTCGTTGAATATCGGAAGCGGATACCGATCGCCTCCCCGATCGAGTAGGCCTTGTCGAGATCCACGGTCACGCTTCCGCCCGAAGCCTTGAAGTTCAACGGGGCGCCGGTTGATTCCAGTGTGACGGCGGAATAGGTGATACCGACCGAATCGAGCGTCACGCGCCGGAGGCCGTCTTTGACGGGTACGAATCGTACCGTTGTGTCGCCAAGAACCCGTTTGGCCGGGCGGTCGAAACTAACGCGGAGTATGTAGTGTTGAACGTCGTAATCGCTTGTCCGGTTGAGATCGGGGCGGGAAGTTTGGGCTTGGGAGCCAAGGCTGAGGAGCAACACGAGGCCAGCAAACAGCGCCTTTTGAATGGTCGTAAAGTTCTTCATTTTTTAGTCACAGAAGGCCGGATACAATTTGCCGCGGATCAATGACGATGATGCGGATCCGGCTATCCCGGTGACTGCCTCACACCATCCGCGCTGACCCGCGGGTCAAACGACCTGGATACCGTCCCTGACGGCCCAGCCTATTTTAGATACCTATCCAGCCAACCAAGAACGTTCGAATACCAGAACTCGGAATTCTGCGGCTTCAGTATCCAGTGGCCCTCGTCCGGAAATACGATCAGCTTTGACGGAACGCCCTTCAACTGCAGGCCCGTGAAGAGCTGCAGGCTTTGATCGACCGGCACGCGAAAATCGAGTTCGCCGGCGGTCACAAGTGTTGGAGTCGAGAAATTGTTCACGAACTTGTGCGGCGACCACTTTTGATAATTCACCTGGTTTTCCCACGGCATTCCCTTGAACTCCCAATCGACGAACCAGAGTTCTTCGGTCGCTGCGGCCATGCTTTCAAGGTTATACACGCCCGCGTGAGAGACGAACGCCTTGAACTTGAAACGCGGGTCGTTGTTATGGCCAAGTAGCCAATCGACCATATAACCGCCGTAGCTCGCACCGGCCGCACCGATCCGGTTCTTGTCGATGAATGGCCGCTTGATCACGTCCGCAACACCGTTCCTGATATCAATGAAGGCCTTTCCACCCCAATCTGCCGATACGTCGTTCACTATCTGCTGGCCGTAACCGGTCGAGCCGCGCGGATTTGGCATAAACACCACATAGCCGGCGCCGGCGTATATTTGCGGATTCCACCGGTAGCCCCAATTATCGCTCCATGCTCCTTGCGGGCCGCCGTGGATAAGCACAAGCAGCGGGTATTTTCGGCTTGGGTCAAAATTCTTGGGTTTCAGCAGGAATCCATGGATCGTTTTCTGAAGGGCACCTTTCCATTCGACATCTTCCGGTGTCGGAAGATCGAGGTTCGGCCGCGACCGCGAAAGGTTTCTGACAGAACTTCCTGAAAGTCCGGCAACAAACACCTCTTGTGGCGCGCTCATTGAGCTTGAAAGAAATACAAGCGAGCGTCCGTCCGGTGTCGGGTTTAGGTTTGAAATGAATGGAAACGGTTCCAGCGAGCCCACCACCGGCTTCACCGGTGTCGCGATCCGGAGCCGAAAGTCCGGTTCGACAGGAACAGAAAAAACCTTTGATCTGCCCCGAACGCCAGAAGTGAAGAATACATTCCTCTCATCGGCTGAAAGTGCGATCTCATCGGCATAATTGGCATACCCGCGAGTTAGTTCTACGATCTCACCGTTCCGCCGGTCATAACGCATTATTCGCCAACGGTCAGATTCGAATCCTGCGGTCGCCTGAGAGCGATATATGATGTACCGGCCATCTTTCGTAAAGACCGGCGAAACATCATAACCCTTGTTCGCCACGGTAATATTTCTTGGCTCGCCGCCATTTAGCGGCACAACATAGATGTCGCTGTTGGTTGAGATCGCCTCGATCTTATCTGGGTTCCGCAGGTACGCGATCTCGCGATTGTCAGGCGAGAATGCGTAATCGACACCCGTCGAGGCGGCATACGGCGGTGAATCAAAGTCGCCGGGTGTCAGGTCGCGAGCTATTCCGCCTTCACTCGGGACAACGAAAACATGCGCACGCTTGCGATCACGCCATTCTACCCAGTGGCGGTAAAGAAGGCGGTCAGTGACATGGGCCTTCACCTTGCTGCTTTCGGCCTTTTCGTCCTCGGCTCTGTTGCAGGCATCCGATGAGCACTCCGGATAGACCTCGGAGGAGAATGCGATCCATTTACCATTGGGCGACCAAACTGGATTTGAAGCACCCGTCGAGATCTTTGTGACCTGTTCGGGATCGTCGCCGTCGTCCTCCATCACCCAGATCTGGCCGCCGGTCACATAGGCGATGTGATCGCCATCAGGTGACCAACGCGGCGCCGAACTCGATGATGTGCCTTTGGTCAATTGTCGGGGGTTTGAGCCGTCAACCCCGACAGTGTAGATCTGCGTCAGGGTCTTATTTTCGGATTTGTTCACAACGCCGATCGTATAAGCCACCCGTTTCCCGTCGGGTGAAAGCTGCGGGTCGCCGACGCGGCGGACATTTATCATCTCATCAAAGGTGAACGTGGATTGCGCCGGAATGACGGCAACGAACAGAGCTAGAAAAAGCGGTAATAGAATTCGTTTCATTTTCGTTTTCCTGAGTGTAGTTCGGAAGAGCTTTCCGCTATTATCGCATAGTTCTTGTCGAATTCGATGGGCCGAGCGATTTCCGTCGCTCCGGGAAATAGTTACAATAAGAGTATGAGAACTTTCTCCTTGTTCCTCTTCCTTGCTCTTATCGTTTCTGTTGTTTCCGCCCAGAGAACCGCACCGACACCCGCCCTATACTCGGATCAAACGCTTGCCGGGCTTCGCACCATTCAACGTGCGGCGCTGAAAAGCGATTACGCCTTGAACCAGACGGCCTATCTATCCAACAACATCGGGCCCCGTTTGACAGGCTCGCCCCAGGCGCAGCGGGCAGTCGAGTATGTGGCTGACGAGATGAAACGGCTTGGCCTTGAAGTTCGCCTCCAGAAGTTGATGGTGCCCCACTGGGTGCGTGGCATTGAGACTGGCGAGTTGACCGAGTTTCCAGGAATGGCGCGGGGCAGCACGCAAAAAATAGTGCTTACCGCGCTTGGCGGGAGCGTTGCAACACCGGCTGAGGGAATAACCGCAGAGGTGGCCGTGGTCAAGAGTTTCAAGGACCTGGAGTTGCTCGGGCGTAAGGGTGTCGAAGGGAAGATCGTCCTTTTTGATAACAAGTTCGATCGGCAGCTCGCTGAAGCCGGTTTCGGACTGCAGGCATATGGCCGTGCCGTCGCGTATCGAGGCGGAGGCGCGGTGGCGGCGGCCAGATTGGGAGCGGTCGCGGCGCTTGTCCGCTCGGCGGGAGACTCCGAGAACCGTCTTGCCCACACGGGCGCTCTTCGGTATGACCCGAAGGTCGCGAAGATTCCATCGGCCGCTGTTTCATACGAGGATGCCGACCTAATGGCGTATCTTGCGAAGATGGGTCGGGTAAGGATGCACCTCGTGTTGACACCGCAAACATTGCCCGATACGGTGAGCTATAACGTGATCGCCGACCTCAAGGGAAGCGAGCGGCCGGACGAGGTCGTGATCGTTTCGGGCCATCTCGATTCGTGGGACCTTGGCACGGGTGCGATCGACGACGCGTGCGGTGTTGCGGTCTCGATGCAGGTGCCCTTCCTCTTGAAACAGCTTGGCCTGAGGCCCAAGCGGACGATCAGGATGATCGCCTGGATGGACGAGGAGAGCAGCGGTGCCGGCGGCGACGAATATGCGAAGGAAGAAGCCCCGAATATTCCGAAACATTTTGCAGCTATCGAAAGCGATCTTGGCGCCTCACATCCGCTT
>WBZY01000869.1_pt1 | contig 17811 bp, 10 predicted proteins | sample 5204191 | NCBI WGS metagenome assembly WBZY01 (sample SAMN12344363, study PRJNA552823) | activated sludge metagenome | biome: Activated sludge suspended growth; feature: Anammox Sidestream; material: Wastewater; isolation source: activated sludge from anammox sidestream of wastewater treatment...
AAACTTCTCGCAGATCGCGTGATAGGACTTCCCCGAGCCCGGCACCCCTTCATACAGTTCGATCATCGAAGACTCCTGAGATAGACCCAGATCCACAGCGCGAGGATGACCGTCCACGCATAGGCCCACCCCATCACCACCTGGTTCATGATCCCCACCGGACGAATGGAATGGTTTGTAAGATGAACCGAGTGCCCATGGCGCTCGCCACGATGGCCAGCGCCTGACTCATGCCCGTCGCGCCCAGCACCCACGCGTATTGATCGGGAATCACCGGCAGAGTGAGCCCTGCCGTGCCGATGGTGGCGAGCGTGCTGTCCGCCACGGAGAGCAGTGAATCCCAGATACCCAGGCCCCAATCGGTCAGTGAGAAGAAGAACTCCTGCAACCAGCAATAAATGAGCGTGAGAATCGCCGTCATGTGGTCTGGCCTCCTCCCACGAAGATGATGCGGTAGGCGGCAATGGAGGCAGTCGTTATGACCAATGTCCGGAGCACGGTGAAGAACCAGGCCCATTGGTTGAAGTCCACCTGCTGGCTGCCAAAGAAGGCGGATGGCAAGGCAATCACCGGTAAGGTCGAGGGCCAGGTGAGCGACTTCAAGAGATTCAGCGTGCCGAGTAAGCCACTGGTCGCCCAGATGGTTTGATGCGCTTGGAGGACCGTCCCAAAGGTCCGGCTTTCATGTGATCCCACGGCACAGGAGGTGGTTGCCTGCGTCTCTTCGTGCTGCGTCGTGGAGCCGTCAGGATTCTGTGTTGTGGTGGTGGTTGTCGTCGTTGTCTGCTGTTGCGTGTTCTGCTGCGGCGTACTGGCTGGAGGAGGGACCGTGTCCACCACGACGATATCGCCGGCAGGCACGGGCTTCGGCTTCACGGTCGTAGGCATCTCGGTCGGTGTGACCGCCTGAGAGATGGTGGTATCCGCCGGCTGTGTCGTGCCATTGGTTCCAACGGGATTCGTGTGAGCTTCGACAGACTTCGGATCACTTGGTGGCAGGGTCGTCACATAGTTAGCGACTTGCTGTTGAGTCGGCGGAATCAACGCATCTTGAATCGGTGAGATTGAACCAGGGATGCCTTTGCGATGGCAGACATACAAGCTGAATCCGCCGACTGCTGGTCCATTCACAAAGAAGTTGCCGGTAAAGAAGACGGCGGTGCTGAGGCTCTGGAACGGCCCGACCACCCAATCATGCAGATACTCACTGTCCACCGCGCAGAGCGGGACGTTCGTGGCGCTGAATTGAATGGTCGCATTGGGATAGGCCGGATTGCCTGGCGTATTCGTGCCGAAACCGGGGAACGTCTGCACGCCTGCGTTCGAGCTTGTGACCTGCCAGCCGCCTGGCGTGGATGCGGCGGTTTTCACGCCTGAGAGGTCAGTTTGTGAGTAATACATCTGGGCGAGGACTAATCCGGCACTGACTCCGAAGGCAGCCCATCCCACCGGACCTGCGACCATCCGCACCGCCATAGAGGCCGCCGAGGGCGCGAGCGCGGCGGTGGCCACCTGATTCGCCAAGGCCGACCGTTGTGCGGCCAGATAGGCAATGCGCTCGGCCTGAGCCACCACTCGCGAATACTGCGTCGCGGTTTGGCTGAAGGTTTCGCCCGGCGCAAGGCAGAATGAGACGAATAGTGCCCAGGTGAGCGACAGATAGCTGGTAAGTGAGAGCAGCTTCACAATCGTCCAACTCCCAGGCCGGTGAGGAAGGCCAGTAAGAAGATCGCGACCAAAATCATTGTCAGATCCACTGGCCTTCCTCCTCCTGCCGTTACTTCAGGACTTCCAATCCAGACAAATCGAAGAACACGCGGCCCGTCTGCTCGAACTTCCGCACTTCGATCGACGCACGAGCCTGTTTGCCTTCGGCCTGCTTGCAGACCTCGATCAACGGCATCTGATCCTCCGGAATCCCCAAGCGCAGTACCCCCGGATCTTTGCCCTTCACATAAAAATCCACCGATCTGTAGACCTTGCCTTCCCGGCTCCTCCGTTCCACATAGCCCTGCACTGCACCCTCCGCTTTGACTTGCATCGTCGAGACCTCCTGAATAGTGAGTGAATTTCGAGTCAGCCAAGCGCCTGACCCACACGCCCCGGCCTTCGGACCGGGCTTTTGGCCTAAGACAGAATTCCGAATCGCATGCCGTACAGCTCAGATACAGAGCGCCTTGGATCCACTTGCACCGACAGCCTCGCGTGCCACATCCTGGACACATACGTCGCCAGGACCCGTTATGAAACTCTAAGGACATAGGGAGTCCCTCGCTTGCGCTGCTTCAGTAACGCATAGTGTTTCTGCGTCCATCGTTTGGTCCCTGCATAGATCATCTCGAACAGAAACTGATCGCCTCGACAGGCGACCACCACCGCCAGCATGGGACTGATGGCGTTGGCCAGCCAGGCCGCCACATCATCCAACCGCTGCTGAATGCGTTCGACCACTAGCCGGCATCGCATGAAGCCTTCGGTGAGCGCTTTCCACCAGCTCACCAACGGGGCTCGATACTTTTCGTACGATTCCGCCTCCCGTGTCGTCTCGCGGAAATCGACGTAGGAACGCAGCACGCCAACCAAAAAGGCTCTCCAATCTTCGGGATCGAGCGTGAGAAGGGCTTTGGCACAGGCTTGGGCCCGATCTTGTTTGAATTCCAGTTCCCACCGGACCCCATATAAAGCCGCGTCTTCCCGGCCTTTGGCCTGGAGTTCCAGTCGTTTGTCATAGACCCGCAGCATGGTCTGACTCTCTCGACTCCCGAAGTAGAGCGTCTCTCCGGTCCGGACACCTTCCCGATGATTCGAGGCTTGGATGACTTTGAACTGCTTTGAACGACTCACCACCTGTCCGGCTTCCACGGCCAGTCGGACGGTCTCCACCGCGACAGACGCCTCCCGGTCGTCCAGCGCCACATCGATGCGGGTCACATGGCCTTTCTGGGCAAAGATCCAGGCCAACACGGTCTTCAACTTGGTCTCGTCCCACTGGGAGACAATGCCGGCCGACAGGTCCACATGCACTTCCTTCGGATTGCGAGGAGCACCCGTCCCCAGTTTCCCAACTCCCGTCTTCCCCTGCGTCATGAGCTGCGCCACGGGATAGCCGCGAAAGCCGGTCTCACTCTGGAACCAGTCGCCCCCAATCAGCGCAATCACGTCGGCCACTTCAGCCTTCGGCAGTGTGAAAGCGAGCCAATCGATGGTCTGTGTGAACCCTCCTGAACCGTTCATTTCTTCCCCCTTGGCTTCCGTGCGATAGACGCCCCCGTCTTACCAAGTCGGGGGCTGGGCCGCTGCGCGCGCCGCCGGCTGGCGCCGCCGGTCGCGCTGCGCTGTCCCACTTCCTTCTTAGTAAACACAAAGGTCAGGTCACGCCCTTTGGCCTTAAGAGCTTCCTTCACCCGTTCGAGGTCGAAGCGAACGAAGCGGCAGAATCGATCGACTGGAATCTCACCCTTCCGGTAGGCGCGGCGGACGGACTTCACACTCACTCCGAGTTTGGCGGCCAATTGTTCGGCGGTGATCCATAACCTTCTCATGGCATCTCCTCTCTCACGATGATGTCGCGTTGCACGGCGCTGACCATACGCATGCAGGCCGTGGTGGTGAAAGATCCCTTGAGGGGACAGGAGGGGACAGGAGGGGACACTGGGGGACAGAAATCACGAGCGGTGGGACGACCGAGTTCCAACTCACTCACGAGCTATTCATAATGGTCACCTCCGCTGTGGTTCCGGCGCGGACATTTAGATGTCTCGTAACGTCCGCTCCAGTCGCGATGAATCGGTGACTTCATCGTCTGGACCGCACGGTTTTCGGCGCGCATCATCGTATTAAGTACAATCACACAGCGGAGGTATCTGTGAGCCACTCGAAACCAGGTTTTCATAGAAAAACCATGGTAGGGCCGAAAAAGGTATGTCTAGAGCCAGATGGCCCTACCGTGCCTCTTTCAGCGCAGTGGGTTTTGCAAGGGGAGTGCGTGCGGAAGGGCATCAAAAACGGTGCCTAATGGGTTCTGATGCGTAGTAGCGAAGGTTATCTCAACAATGGGGGAAACAAAAAATAGTTGCCGAGTGTCGAAAATCGTTACCTCCGAGTGGAGTCTCTTACTGATGCTGAATATGAAGGCTTGCAATGGGGAGAGCTGCGTCGAAAGACGAGACTGCCGCTAATCTGCAAGATCTTATGTAACTTCCTTCTGCTTCCGAGGCGGATGATTTACTTGATGAAAACGGGTATTCTCCAGCTTCAAAATGATCACCGCGTACCATGCCAAATACTTTGCTCACGACCTGACCCGGAGGGCCAAAAGTGGCATGGATCGTTTATCCATGTCCCTATTCGACGCGGCCGTGGATTTGAACCCTCACCAAATTGAGGCTGCCCTGTTTGCATTACAGTCGCCTCTGTCAAAAGGAGTTATCCTGGCCGACGAAGTCGGCCTCGGGAAGACTATTGAGGCAGGTATCGTACTTTGCCAGTTCTGGGCTGAGCGTAAGCGCCGGCTGCTGGTGATCTGCCCGGCATCGCTGCGCAAGCAGTGGGCCATGGAGTTGCAGGAGAAGTTCAACCTGCTTACGCGGGTGCTCGATGCCAAGGCCTTCCGCGAGGCGCAACGGAGTGGGCGCGCACCTCTGAACGAGAAGGCCGTACTCATCCTGTCCATGAACTACGGGAACGCGTTGCGGGAGGAATTGAAGAGCATCGCTTGGGATCTCGTTGTCATCGACGAAGCCCACAAACTGCGCAACGCGTATCGTCCGAGCAACAAGGTCGGTCAAGGCATCCGCTGGGCAACCGAGGACTGCCGCAAGCTCTTGCTTACGGCCACGCCGCTGCAGAACTCACTGCTCGAACTGTACGGCCTCTCGACCCTGATCGACGAGCACCTGTTCGGGGATCTCAACTCCTTTCGCAGCCAATACGCCAGCGCTGGCAGCAGCATCAGCGATCTGCGTCAGCGTCTCTCGGGCTTCTGCAAGCGTACGCTGCGCAATCAGGTCACCGAGTACATCCGCTACACCGAGCGGCGGCCGATCACGCGGCCGTTCACGCCGAGCGACGACGAGTACGCACTCTATGAGGCGGTGTCCGGGTTCCTGCAGCGCGAAGATAGTTATGCGCTCCCTCAGCGCCAGCGTCACCTGACCGCGCTTGTCCTGCGCAAGCTGCTGGCGTCGTCGTCACAGGCCATCGCTGCCACGCTAGACAAGCTGCGAACACGTCTCGAAACCCTACGGGACGAGAAGGTGCATGACGACGCGGAGTTTACCGAGGCGCTCATCGAGGCGGAGGAACTCGAAGACGACTTGCTTGACGAGATCCTTGCGGAGCCGGACGAAGCCGAGGCCGAATCTGCACCACGTACCATCGACCGGCAGAAGTTGCGCGGCGAGATCGACATCCTGCAGCGGCTCGCCAACTGGGCGCGCCGCATCGGCACCGACACCAAGACAAGGACCCTGCTCACCGCACTGGAGATCGGATTCGCACAGATGGCGGCGACGGGCGCGGCGCGTAAGGCGCTGATCTTCACCGAGTCACGTCGCACCCAGGAATACCTGAAGACCTTCCTCGAGTCGAACGGCTACGGAGGTCAGGTCGTGCTCTTCAACGGCACTAACGGCGGGCCGGAAGCCACCGCGATCTACGAGCGCTGGGTAGAAAAGAACCGCGACACCGGACGCGCCTCGGATTCGCGCGCCGTGGATGTGCGCACTGCGCTCATCGAGCACTTTCGCGATGATGGCTCGATCCTGCTCGCCACCGAGGCGGCGGCGGAAGGCGTCAACTTGCAGTTCTGCTCGCTGGTCATCAACTACGACCTGCCCTGGAACCCGCAGCGTATCGAGCAGCGCATCGGACGCTGTCACCGCTACGGACAGAAGCACGATGTGGTCGTGATCAACTTTCTGAATGAACGCAACGAGGCGGACCGCCGCGTGCTCGAGCTGCTAGGCGAGAAGTTCAGCCTCTTCAACGGCGTCTTCGGCGCCTCTGACGAGGTGCTGGGCACGATCGAGTCCGGCGTGGATTTCGAGAAACGCATCCTCGCGATCTACCAGCAATGCCGCACGCCCGAGGAGATCGACGCCGCGTTTCGCATCCTGCAAGCAGAGATGGACGAGAGCATTCGCACGCGGATGGACGACATGCGCCGAACACTGTTCGAACACTTCGATGAGGACGTGCATCAGCGCCTGCGGCTGCAGCTTGACAACGCGAAGGCCCAGCTCGACCGTTTCGGCCAGCGCTTCTGGTCGCTGACCCGCTTCATGCTCGACGACCGCGCCTGTTTTGACGATGCCGCGCTGGCCTTCGACCTCGAGCTCCCGCCGAACGCGGAGATCGCGGCCGGCCGCTACCACCTAATCTCCAAGTCTTCCCCTAAGGCGGCGCAGGGAGGAGCCGGTGGTGGCGAGGAGTGCAGCCAGTTTCTCTATCGCCTCTCGCACCCGCTGGGAGAGCACGTGGTGGAGACCGCGAAGGCCCTAGTCACGCCAGAAGCGCAGATCGTCTTCGATGTGTCGCATCATCCGGCCCGCATCCATGCCGTCGAGGCGCTGCGCGGCCAGAGCGGTTTCCTCACGCTTACGCGCCTCGTGGTCGAGTCCTACGAGCGCGAGGAATATCTGTTGTTCTCCGGGTTTGACGAGTCCGGCACCTCGCTCGACCAGGAGACGATGGAGAAGCTCTTTGGCTGCGCTGGCCGTGTAGAAGGCGACGCGTCGATTCCATGCGCCGAACAGCAACGCCTGAACGCCGAGTCGGAGCGCCATGCCAAGGCTACAGTGAGCCGCTCGCTCGAACAGAACAACGTGCACTTCCATGCAGCGCGCGAGAAGTTGGAGAAGTGGGCCGACGACATGGTGCTGTCGACGGAGAAAGCGCTCGCCGACACCAAGGAGCAGATCAAGGCACTACGGCGGCAGGCGCGGCAGGCGGTCACGCTTGAAGAGCAGCATGAGATCCAGCAGCAACAGCAGAAATTGGAAAAGCAGCAGCGCCGCCAGCGGCAGGAGATCTTCAAGGTCGAGGATGAGATCATGGAGAAACGAGATTCCCTGATCGAATCGTTGGAACGGCGGCTTGCCCAACACACCGGGACCGACGTACTCTTCACGATCCGCTGGGCCGTGCAGTAGGCATGCCACATGCCGAATATGACGAACCAAGGATACACGACGCGATGAGCCAGAAATACGAGAAGCTGAAGACCCTCCTCAAGGAATTGTTCCAGCTCGACCAGCCTGACCTGGACTTCGGTCTGTATCGCGTCATGCACGCCAAGAGTGCCGAGGTGTCGCAGTTCCTCGACAAGGACTTGTTTCCACAAGTGAAGGAGGCGTTCGGCCAATACAAGACCGCCGACAAGGCCGAGATCGAGAAGGAACTCGCGAAAGCCATCGAGCAGGCCCAGGGCCTGGGCGTGGACCCGGAGACGACGCAGAAGGTCAAGGACCTGCGCGCCCGGCTGGCGAACGATGCCGTGGACATCGGCGCGCTGGAGAGCGAGGTCTACGACCACCTCTTCAGCTTCTTCCGCCGCTACTACGACCAGGGCGACTTCCTCGCCAAGCGCGTCTACAAGCCTGGCGTTTATGCCATCCCTTACGAGGGCGAGGAGGTTACGCTCCACTGGGCCAACAAGGACCAGTACTACATCAAAACCAGCGAATACCTACGCGACTATGCCTTCCGTCTGCGGCCGGATGACGACAAGAACCCGATGCGCGTGCACTTTCGGCTGGTGGACGCCGCCGAAGGGGAGCATGGAAATGTCAAGGCTGCCGAAGGCAAGGACCGCGTGTTCATCCTCGCCGCCCCCGGCGAATCAAGCCGCGATTTCATCACCGAGGAAGACGGTGAGCAGGGTAAAGAGCTCGTCATCCGCTTTGAGTACCGCCCCGCGACGCTCACCGACTGGCCTGACGATGCCCGCGCAGGCAAGAGCAAGCCACCGGCGCAGAAGGACCTGAGTGTGCTCGCCGCTCAGCGCGTGCTGACGGTGACGGACGTCTTATTCGCCGCGTGGATCTCCGAGCTGGACAAGCCGCACATATTGTCGAGCGGCGAGCAGGCCGACTACACCCGGTTGGAGGCGCACATCAAGCGCTACACCGCACGCAATACCTTCGACTACTTCATCCATAAGGACCTGGGAACGTTCCTGCGACGTGAGCTGAACTTCTACATCAAGAACGAAGTCATGCACCTGGACGACGTGGAGAACGAAACTGCGCCACGCGTCGAGCAGTACCTCTCCAAGATCAAGGTCATCCGCAAGATTGCGGGCAAGATCATTGATTTCCTTGCCCAGCTTGAGGATTTTCAGAAGAAGCTGTGGCTAAAAAAGAAGTTCGTGGTCGAGACGCAGTACTGCGTCTCGCTCGATCGCATTCCGGAAGAGTTGTACCCGCAGATCGCCGCGAACGAGGCGCAGCGCGCAGAATGGGTGCGACTCTTTGCCATCGATTGTGAGAGTGGATATTCAGCGCCGCTCACAGTCGACTTCCTGAAGTCGCACATGCATCTCATCGTGGATACGGCGTTCTTTGCCAAAGGCTTCACGCACGACGCAGTCGCCACGGCACAAACGATCGACGAGGCGCTCACTGGCGTGTTGGTCCACTCAGACAACTTCCACGCGCTCAACCTCTCTCAAAGGCGCTTCGACGGTACGCTCAAATCGATATACATCGATCCGCCCTACAACACGGATAGCAGTTCGATTCCTTACAAGAACGACTACAAACACTCGTCGTTCGCGACAATGATGCGAGACCGAATTGCGTTGTCTCGGTCCCTGCTTCGTAACGACGGTGCCCTGTTCGTAAGCATCGACAAGACAGAACGCACCGTTCTTGAGTATGCGCTTGACGACGTCTTTGGTTCGGAGAATCACATCGAGGAACTCATCTGGACGCAGGCCACGTCGAACAGCCAGCTACCGAACTATTCAACCAACCACGAGTACGTTGAGGTGTTTGCCCGAGATCGGACAGCGGTCGAAGCCGACAAGCAGATGTTCCGCGAGCCAAAACCCGGCTATTCTGAGATCACGGAGCTAGTCGCGCGACTAAACCCGGACTTCCCTGCGATTAAGGACGTCGAGGCCGCGCTGCGCGAGCTGTTCAATACGCACAAGGTTCAGTATCGGGAGGAAGTCGAAGCCAATGGTCAGGAGTGGGACGCGGAGACAAAGCGACAGGATCCATGGCGTGGCATCTACCCCTACAACCGAGCGGAATACCGAAGCGCCGAGGGACGCTTCTGTCCGGAGGCTGAAGCTCGTGAGAAGTCTGCTGTGCTCTGGGTATGGAGTGAGATACCGACCGGTGCGCCTGCCTCAAAGCAGTCTCCAACGACCAAGGATCCAGACCATCCCAACTATCGGTACTACAGGCCGATTCATCCCTCGACCGGTAAGCCGTGCCCGCACCCACAGAGTGGCTGGAAGTTCCCTTTGCGACCTGACCCCAAGAGCAATGATCGACGGTCATTCGAATCGCTTGATGCCGACAAGCGGATAGCGTGGGGCGAGACCGAGAATAAGGTGCCTAGGACGAAGGGATTCTTGCATGAAGTCGAAACGAATATCGGGACCAGTGTGTTCTACGAGTACAATGACGGTGAAGCCGAACTAAGTAACCTGTTCGGCTCGTCTGGTCTTTTCCTTTCTCCCAAGAGCTCAAAGTTCGTCAAGCGCTTCGTGCTCCAGGCGACCAAAACTGATAGCTGGTTTTCCGACTTCTTCGGTGGCAGCGGAAGCTCGGCGCATGGGGTCATTCAAGCGAATCGTGAGGACGGTGGGTCGAGGAAGTTTCTGGTCGTCGAGATGGGGCATCACTTCGAATCCCTGACGAAACCACGCGTCCTGAAGGCCCTGTACGCAAGTGATTGGAAGACTGGCAAACCCAGGTCGAATGATGGAGTGAGTGCCTGTGTGAAGGTCGTCCGCCTCGAATCATACGAGGACACGCTCAACAACCTGGAAACCCGCCGTACCGACACCCAGCAGCTCCTGCTCGACTCAGCCGACGCACAAGGGTCGGACGGCCTCAAGGAGCAATATCTGCTCCGTTACATGCTCAATGTGGAGACGCGCGGTAGCCAGTCGATGCTCAATGTGCACGCATTCACTGACCCCACGGCCTACAAACTCAAGGTTAAGCGGCCCGGTTCGGACGAGAGCCACGAGGTGAATGTCGATCTGCTGGAGACCTTCAACTGGCTGATCGGCCTCACCGTCCAGCACATCGCCGCACCCCAGATGTTCAGCGCCGTGTTTGAGCGCGACAGTGAGAAGCGTCTGCGCCTGAAGGGCCGCCTCAAACAGAATGCGGACGGTCCTTACTGGTTCCGTACCATCACCGGCACCACACCAGACGGCCGCAAGACGCTCATCATCTGGCGCAAGCTCTTCGGCGAGCCGGAGCATGACAACCTCGTGCTCGACGAGTGGTTCCGCAAGCACGCCTACTCTACGAAAGACATCGACTTTGATCTCATCTACGTCAACGGCGGCAATAACCTTCCCAATGTTAGGCGTGACGATGAAACCTGGAAGGTAAGGCTGATCGAAGAAGACTTCCATCGGTTAATGTGCGATACGGAAGGTATGTGAGCGTGGCCGGAAAGAAGTCTGTCACGAAGAAGGCAGGAGCAAACAAGAGTCCTGTTGTGCCTTTCACCCGCAAGCTGGTGCTGAACCAGTGGCTGCTGTCGCTGTTCAACGTCAAGCGCTTCGAGGACCTGGCCGAGTATCTGCGCAACGAGGCGCTGGAAGGGCTGGACGAGAACAACATCAATCATTTCCACCACGCGCTCACGGCACAGTTCTTCAACCTGACGCGGCTGCCCACCGAGCTGCTGCTGGAATACGACCAGAACATCGTCAAACACACACAGCGGCTGAACGAGTGGCGCATCACGTATGGCGAGGAGCCGGTCGTTTGGAAATATTTCCAATACCTCGCGCTGCTGTTCACCGAGATCTACCTCGACCGCTACTTCCGTGATCCGCAGGCCTTGCTGAAAGAACTGAACGCGCAAGTGGCGTTCTACAACACGGACAAGTCAAAGGTCGATCAGATCGCGCCCTTTGACGAGACCGTCGAAGCCTGGCCGCAGATCAATAAGCTCGCGTTCTGGATGGCCACAGGTAGCGGCAAGACGCTGCTCATGCACGCCAACATTCTTCAGTACCAGCATGCGCTCGAGAAGCACGGCCGCGGTCGCGAGCTGAACCGCACGCTATTGCTCACGCCCAACGAGGGACTGTCCCAGCAGCACCTGCGCGAGTTCCAGACTGCGGGCATCGACGCGGAGCTGTTCAACAAGGACGGGCGCGGGCTATTCAGCGGGCGCGCGGTCGAGATCCTCGAAGTGACCAAGCTTCGCGAGGACATGGGCGATAAAACCATCGCCATCGACGCCTTTGAGGGCAACAACCTCGTCTTGGTGGACGAGGGGCACCGTGGCGCCAGCGGCGGCGAAGAAGGCGCGTGGATGGATGCGCGCAAGAGACTTTGCGAGAAGGGCTTCTCGTTCGAGTACTCAGCCACCTTCGGGCAGGCAGTCAAGGGCAAGCCTAAACTCACCGAGCTCTATGCGAAGAGCACGCTGTTCGACTACTCATACCGCTACTTCTATGGCGACGGATTTGGCAAGGACTACCAGATCCTGAACCTCGACAAAGAGACGCAGCAGAACCACCGGGAGCTGTATCTGGTGGCTTGCCTGCTGTCGTTCTTCCAGCAGCAACGGTTGTACCGCGAGCAGGGCATAACGTTCCGTCCGTTCAACATCGAGAAGCCCTTGTGGATCTTCGTCGGCGGGAGCGTGACGGCGACGCTGGCCACGCGGGATGCTTCGGACATCATAAACATTCTGCAGTTTCTGGCCCGCTATGTGAAAGACCGGTCGGCCAGTATCCAGCGTATCGAACGCGTGCTGAACCAGGGGCTCGAAACCGCGACGGGCAAGAACTTGTTTGCCGGGCGCTTCACCTATCTCAACATGTGCGGACTCTCTCCAGCACAGGTCTTCGAGGAGACGCTCGCGACGCTCTTCAACGCGCCGGGCGGCGGCCAGCTCTACGTCGAGAACCTGAAGGGAGCGACCGGCGAAGTGGCTCTACGGCTGGGAGCAGAGAACGACGCTTTCGGCGTCATCAACGTGGGCGATGATGCCAAGCTGGTGAAGCTGTGCGAGGAGAACGGTCTCGCCACGGGCGACCGAGAGTTCACGGGCTCGCTCTTTCACGAGATCAATAACGCACACTCGACGGTGAATCTACTAATTGGCTCGAAGAAGTTTACTGAGGGTTGGAGTAGCTGGCGTGTCTCCACCATGGGCCTGATGAATGTCGGCAAGGGGGAAGGGGCACAAATCATCCAGCTCTTTGGGCGAGGGGTTCGTCTCAAGGGCTATGGTGATCCTTGGAGCCTGAAGCGGACTGGCAAGGTTCAATTGCCTGATGGAATGGAACGTCCAAAGCACATTGGATTGCTTGAAACGCTGGGTATCTTCGGTATCCACGCAGACTACATGGCACAGTTCCGCGACTTTCTCTTAGAGGAAGGTTTAAAGGTTAATGAAGAGCCCCTCGAGTTCTTGTTACCGGTAATCAAGAACCTCGGCACCCAGAAGCTCAAGACCATCAGGTTGAAGAAGACTATCAACGGTGTGAGCACCGAGTTCGGAGATGCCTTTCGTAAGCTTGGTCCTGTGCCGACCCTTACTCTACCGGATGCCTATCTGCAGAAGAACCAGGTGGTCCTTAACTGGTATCCAAAAATTAAGGCGATGAAATCCGCGGGGGTTGTGGGGGGAGACGGCGACGCAGCACCGAATCAGACCCATCTTACAAGGAAGCATCTGGCCTTCCTTGATCTGGACCGACTGTACTTTGAGTTAGAACGGTTTAAGGCAGAGCGAGGTTGGTACAACCTGAATATCTCACGGGATGAGATCGGGCTGCTACTTGCAGAGCAGAGCTGGTATCAGTTGCTCATTCCGGCTGAGGAAATGGCGTTCGATTCTTTCGAGAAAGTCCGGTTGTGGGAAGAAATTGCACTGTCGCTGCTCAAGAAATACACCGAACGCTATTACACATTCAGGAAGCGCGAATGGGAGGAGCCTTATCTCGAATACCAAGACCTATCCCCGAACGATCCCAATCTACTTGGCGTAGGGGAAAGGCCAGAAGATCCGTACTATCGTATCCTCATTGAACAATCGCAGGAGGAGATCGTTGCCAAGCTAGAGGAACTGAAGGGTCTTATCGAGAAAGGCACGCTCAAGCCATGGGAGTTCCATGGCCTCAAGGCGATCTGGTTTGGACAGCACCTCTATCAACCGCTGCTGTACCTCGATCAGAGCATTGTCGAGATCAGCCCGGTTGCCCTTAACAAGGGAGAGAAGCAATTTGTCGAAGATCTAAAAACCTTTCACGATGGCGCGAGCACTTACTTGTCCGGTAAGCAGCTGTATCTCCTTCGCAACCTAAGCAAAGGTCGAGGCGTCGGCTTTTTCGAAGCTGGAAACTTTCATCCGGATTTTATCCTCTGGTTGCTGACGGATGATAAACAGCATGTCATCTTCGTCGATCCGAAGGGCATCCGAAACATCGGCCCCACAGATCCAAAAGTCCAGTTCTACGAGACCGTTAAAGAAATAGAATGTCGTCTCGGCGATCCAAGGGTATTACTGAACTCATTCATCATCTCTTCAACGCCGTCTCACACGATGAAGATGCTCTGGGGAATGGACAAGAAAGTTATGAATGAGCGACACATCTTGTTCCAAGAGGAGGACCAGGAGACCTATGTAGGCACTATGCTTGAGACTGCCTTGGCCGATGATTTGCCTACTCGTATATGCCCATGAGGGTTCCAGAATTATAGAGGGCAATTTGCAATGATCGCTCAAGGGGGGAAGATGCATCGGAGCTGAAGCGCCTCTTGACCGACAGCCCCATAGATATCGCTCTATTTGGAAGCCGAGGGGCAGTAGTCTGCGTTTATTTCGTCGACCGCGACAGCCAACTCTTACCGTAGATGCACACATCTTCGGCAGGACATTTGTAGGTGACACAAATTTTCGCCGTCAGCCGTGTTGAATGAGATCCGCGAGGGGCGTGTGATCGCTCAGAAGAGCTATGACAATTCGCGCATGCGAAGGTCCACGCTAATAAACCTTGCAAGGTCGTTTCACAGACCTCAATGCAACCGCGACCTCCTTGTGGAGCAGTTAAAGGAAAGCATTAAGGCGGGATGGATTGACGAAATACTTACCGCGGCAGAGGCCGAACCATCAACGATTATACCTCTTCTTGGCCAGTTACTGCCTTCGATTGAGGATTATCAAGTTCACCAACGTTTCGAAAAGATGATCTCTGTTGACAACTCACATCTTGGAGAGATTGCACTAGTTTCCCTGGATCATCTAATTAGACAATTGTCTCAGAAATCTTCGCACGCAACTCTCTCTCTCCTGCGACTACGTCGCATCGAGCGATTGATGTATTTGGGGCGAATTCACGAAGCGGAATCTGACCTAGTCAAATTCGATCGCACTCTTGTCACCACTCCTACTGAATCCTGGCTTCTTGCCGCCATAGATGGCAATCTTGCCGAGCTTGCTAAGAAGCAACGGCAAATCGAACGCGCCATTTTACTGTCTTCTTCGAGTGTACGTGTGTTTAGGCAACTATACTCAAGCAACCTTCCTGCAGGTGCAGAAGCATTCGCAGGTGCACTCATTACTCACGCAAATTGTCTCCTAGAAAAGGGGCGTACAGATGAGGTCGTTCCATTACTCCAAGAAGCTAAGTTAGTAATGGGAGATATCGTCAACGATGTCAGGGGCAAAGAGCTTATTGTTGCATGCGTCGAAGCCTGTGTTGAGGTGCTTCTCCAAAGTGGCAAACGGCGGGAAGCAGGCGCACAGCTTCAGGAGCTTTGTAATTTCGCTAGTGAGCTAGCGGCTGATTACCCCGACAGGCTGATGGAACGGGCAATTATCGTACTATTGAATGCGTCGAGTTTATTTCTTAGCGAGCTGGAATGGGTGCGCAAAGCCGAAAGATCTTTACGTGCATGCTCCATCTTGATTGCGAAAATGCCACCGAAATGGCATGCCAACAGCTTTGACGGCTTCCAATGCACTCTAGGAGCAACAGTCCTTCGTGGACTTATATCAAATCGTCGTCGTGAATGGGGGCGAACGCTGCACATTTGCCGAAAAGCCGTTACTGATCATCGGACATCACCTTGGAAGAGCACGGATCAAGCTTTAAGTAACATGCTAGCCTTGCAGGCCGCTGCCGCACGAGCGGCTCTCGAATTGGGCCGACATAGGGAGTCCTGCCGTCGGACCAGGCTAGCCAAGAGGATCTATTCGCGCTTGAAGGATCCAGATTTAAGAACTCGTAAGAACGTTTTTATGATGCGAAGCAACTTCGCATACTGGCTATACAAGACTGGTCGTAATCGTGAAGCCTTATCCGAGCTTGAGGGCGCACTTTCGGAGGTGTGTGATGAGGGGGTAGCCAGAAGTTTGAATGACAGCTCTATAACTGATGTCAATTACTTGCTGACTCAAATAAGAAAATCACTATCAGCTTGAGTCAGGACTAACGTAACCTCGTGTAGTTGTACGCATAAGAGTAATGCTTTACAGGGGGACTCATGCCACATGCCCAACAGGACAAGAGCATCCAACGGGCTACTACAGTCAAGATTTTCCGAGACGCCCTTGTGGGCTGGCAAGCCTGGCTAAGCGACAGTGATGAGAACTGGAGGCGGATGAATATCGGTCAACACCTGTTGCCAGAAGACATCAGTAACCTTCGCATTATAAATCATCCGGGCCCACCAGGTAGCTTGTTTGATCACAAGGAGCACGAGCGGAGCTTCATTCTTTACGATGCACTACTAGATATTTTTACCCTGTTTTGGAATTCAAGAAAGATAGATCGCCGCAAGCAACGACTCATGGCCGAGCTATTTCTCCTGCACGAGCTCTATCACATTGCTCACGGAGTGAGTTCAAGTAAGTATGATAGAGACGGCCAGTCTGCTACCAACTTTTTCACACCCATTGACTATCACGCAGATGCAGACGCAATCACTCTCTGCTATGAACGATACCAAGGTAAACAAGAAACGTTCGACAAAACGGTGCTCACGAGGTTGATGGAGTGTCAATACTTAGCAGGCCATATTTTTGGAGTCCTCGAAGGAGGCGAAAGTCGGCAAGAGAGATCAATTGGTGGTTCTAGGTTACGTAGACAGATTGTTTGGGCCCTCCAATACTGCCGTGTGAAAGGCTTTCCTCCAGAAGCCGATTTTAAGAACCTGGTTTTCGATCAGGAGATCAAGGTTCAATTGTTCCCGTGCACGCGCGAGGGACTAGGGCAAGACTTATGCGACTATGATCGGGTAGGGCTTGCAGACTTTGCCCCGCCATTAGCCTTGTTTCTGCTGCTGAACGGCAAGCAACGAGTCGAGCATTTTCTTGTTACCAAGAAGGCGACATCAGCACTAGCTGCCTTAATGTTGGACGCATCGCTAGATGATGCAATGGAAGCATTTCGTGCGCTCTTTGTCGAACGCCCGGATATCATAGGGCGTCGAGGCTTGTTCACCCAGGGGGGGGCACTACCACACGATGATCTCGAACTGAACACCTATTCCTGGCAGTTGAGCCGAGCGCCGATAGGCGCATTACTACGGGCGGACTTCGAGGTGGTTCCGTTTCACATGAGACGCAAGGAGCTCGCAGAGTTTATCTCCTGGTCCAAGAGAAGCGATTCTCTATTAATTCGAGTTCTAGCTGGCGACGGAGGCGTCGGAAAGACTAGATTTGCTAGACAATTCGCGCAGACACTCAAAGAAGACCAGAAGTGGCGGGCGGGTTTTCTCTCGTGGCATCCAGCGATGGATAGAAGGCCGACATTTCTCGATGAGAACAAGAAGCCTCTCCTTGTAATCATCGACTATGCAGATTCGCATGCCAATTCTCTTTCATCGATACTTAACCTATTATTGTCACGAAAGGGAAAGACTAGAATTCTCTTGCTTGCTCGCACGGCGGGAGAATGGCTTGAACAAGTCAAGCGGCAGGGTGACCCAGTAGCTCAATTTCTGCAATCGACCTCCACGGACATTTATAGAATGCATGGCGTGGGGGAAACCGCATTTGAAAGAGAAAGGACTCTTAAAGCTGCGTATCAAGCATTCGCACGCAAGCTTGGGGAATCGGTAGCTGACAGAATTCCCCTGGAAACAGCTCCAGATGTTTCCAACACACTGCACTTACACGCATGGATATTGTCTGCTCTATTTGGGGTGCAACTCGACTCGTCCGATAGTGTATTAGTCTGGCTGACGGATCGGGAGCGACGTTTCTGGGACGATCAGTCTCGAGTTCGAGGTTTGTCATCATCCATTGATCCATTACTATGTGAGGTTGCAGCGCTCAGTTGCACGACCGATGGTGCCACCACTGAAGAGGAGGCCCTTAAATTGGTACGATGCTCTCCTCTCGCGTCAGACCAGCCCGCTACGACAGTAATTGCCATCGCTCATTTGTTTCATGATTTATATCCCGGACCCCGTTGGCTGAATCCCGTTCAGCCTGACCTCGTAAAGGAGACCATTATTGCAAGATTCCTTTCGGATGCTGCACGAAGGAACCTCACCAAACTCATGGAAACAGGCTAGCCTGGCCTGCTGCCTGGTTCAAAGACACCGAGTTAGGTGTATTGAAATATCTTGTTGAGAGTTGGCCCCCCGC
>WBZY01000950.1_pt1 | contig 17804 bp, 17 predicted proteins | sample 5204191 | NCBI WGS metagenome assembly WBZY01 (sample SAMN12344363, study PRJNA552823) | activated sludge metagenome | biome: Activated sludge suspended growth; feature: Anammox Sidestream; material: Wastewater; isolation source: activated sludge from anammox sidestream of wastewater treatment...
CGGAACGTGAAAGGGCTTAACGCCCATCGCGGCAAAGTCTTCGGCTAGATGAGCGATCCTCGGCTCGTGGCTGACGGCGGGAAAAGGAAATTCCGCACTTCGCCACGGCTCCGTCGGGTCTTCGCCTTGGTTTCCGTGCACGAAATAAAGTTGCTCGGCCTGTGTATAAAATGGTTCAAGCTCGTCATAAGTGATCGGCCAGGCCGGCGAGATTCCGTCATAGTGTTGCAGCTCGCCGAAATCCTCTTTTCGCATCCGGAAAAGCGCGGAACCGTAGAACTTCGTGTTGCCGCCGACGTTGTAGTTGGTATGCGGGTGGAGCGGCTTGCCATTTCGGTCGTACCAGACTTCCTTTGTGTTGTATTTCCCATCAACATTGACAGCCCGCGAGTTCCAGTTGTCCGGCTCTCTCGTAACAAAATCGCCGCGTTCCAGGATCAAGATTTTCTTTCCCGAAGGTGCGAGCTTTCTCGCCAATGTTCCGCCACCTGCGCCGGTGCCTATAATGATCACGTCGTAATGTCCGTTGGTCATCAGACTTAACTCTCCATTCCAAAATTACAGTTGAAAATGCACCGAACCTGTCCAAAGTGGTTTAGCTTCGCGCATAGCACGTTCCTGATTCCCCGAGTGCGGACAAACAGTTCCGCGGCGGTCAACATAGCGACGGGCGGGCCAAGAAAATAGACCCACGCAGCGGTCCAATTGCCAGCAACCATCGCGGAAGCGAACGTTCGTGCGGGGTTCATACTCATTCCCGATATCGGCGATTCGACAGCGATGAAAAGTGCCACGAGTGCTCCAGCGAAATACGGCGTATAACGCGACAAACTGGGTGAGCTGCTCGTAAAAAGGATCATCGTCATCATTGCGAACGAGATGATGACCTCCGCCACGATCGCAGCGCCGACGCCGTAGTCGCCAGGAACAGTGATGACAAAGTTCACTGAACCATCCGCGAGAAGGTCACCAAGAATCATATGCGCGATCAACACTCCGGCAATGCCGCCGATGGTCTGAAAGAGAACGTAGAAACACGCGTCTTCCGGCTTGATCTTCCCGAGACGGAGAAATGTAAATGTCACCGCCGGATTAAAATGGGCACCTGAGCGCTTTCCCCACGGCGAACAGATAATTCCTACTGCTGTCACACCCATCGCGAGTCCCATCAAAACAGTGCGAGCCCAAATATCGATCGCCGCTACCGGCGAAGCTGGATGAAAAAGCAAAACGCCGAAAACACATGCCGAAACCATGAACGTGCCGAGGCACCATGCTTCGATCGCATATTCCGGCCAGTGATTTTTTAGTGCATCCAGCATCTCTTTCCTGTTGAAGAAATCGTTTACCAGCGAGGTTTTATTCCAGGATCAAGCTATCGGGAGAATCGAATTGAATCCGCCGAGACCGTCGTCCTCTTTTAAGCCATGGCTTGGGTCTTCGGTCCACCGAATTCCGTCGATCAGCAATTTATATCGATAGGAGCCCGCTGGAAGGCAATGAATCGCGGCGTGCCAAAGGCCGTCGCCCTTGCGGGCGAACTGAATTGATTCGCGGTCCCAACCATTGAAATCACCGCATAGAGTGACCTTCTGGGCAGCGTCATCATGAAAGCAAAACAGGATGTGGTTTCGCTCTATGCGAGGCGGAAAATATTTGCGGCGGTCGAAGGAGTGTTCTTCTCTCGAGGCTAGTTCAACGGCCGATCGTGCATCGAGAATTCCAAACCCCTGCCGAACTGTCGGATGACCTCCCAAACGATGCGCCGTTGCGATCAATAGATCCTTCACCATCACCGGTGTCAGGCTCGGATTTGCTTGAAGCATTAAAGCAGCGACCGACGCAGTAATAGGTGCCGCAAAGGATGTTCCGTCGACGTGTTGGTAGTGCGTGGCAACCACCTTTCGATTTTTCAGTTCGGCTTCTATCATCCTCCTCGCACCGTCGTTTGAAAGTCCGAGGATTGACGGGTCGAGCCCGGCGTTTACGAGCGATGTTTCGAGCAGTTTGTGAAAGGAATAGTCGGGTGTTGCTAACAAGATGGAAAGCGTTTCGGCGACTCGATGATCGTCTGTTCCGGGCATTATAGGTGCGGCGATATACATCGCGGGAGCTATGATCTCGGGCTTGATGTGACCGTCGGCCGTCGCGCCGAAACTCGAGTGATAAAGATCGAACTCCGATTGTTCGAATTGATTTTGATCGGTGTAACCACCTACTGTGATCGCCGACGGAGAACTCGCGGGAGGGATCGAACGTGTCGAATCAGAATTACCGGCCGCAACCGTCGTGACCACGCCTGCGTCGATCAGTTCCTCGATAAGCCTGTTGATGTTGCTTTCTCCAAGGCCAACGTCGGCGTCTCCACCCAATGAAATGTTCAGTATGCGGATTCCGTATCGCGCGCGATTCTCGATAACCCAGCGAAGGCCCTGCTCAATCGAAGCATCGGATATCCGTCCGCGATCCGAGACCTTTACCAGAACCAGCTGAGATTCGTGGGCTAATCCGCGGTATATCCCTTCGGATAGCAGACCGTTCCCGGCGCACGAAACTACGGTTTGCGTGCCATGCCAGTGGTGGCCAAGCGGTTCATCGATTTCTTCTAACGACTTTTCTTCACCATGGATGTCATGAAACGCGATGACCCGATCCGCGATATCTGGATGTGGGTAAAAGCCGGAGTCTAGAAAGGCGATCGTCACGCCGCGGCCCGAATACGTCGGATCGGCGTTCAACCTTTCCGGCGTTGGGATCACGGCATTCGGGTGCTGCGAATGAGGATGGTCGTGAAAAGGTAAGTTTGAAGAAAATAGCATAGGTTTCACCCGCGCCAAACCAGCGCGTCCTATCGCTTATTCACTTCGATAAAGGGTTTATTCCAGGAATCTATGATGCGGATTTAGCCGAATTTAGCGCGTCTTTGATACGGTCGCGAGCAGCATCGCTGAGGGAAATATGCTGCGCCTCATCGAGATGTTCATCGCTACGACTCAAGGCGGTTCTTATAAATCGCAATTGTTTCAGAAAATTGACGCACGGGTCGCACGACAAAAGATGAATCTTCATAATGAGCCATTCGCGCCACGACAATTTACTGTCCATTGACGCCGTGATGATCTTCACCATTTCCCTGCAAGCGGGTAGTTTGCGCCAGACAAAGAGGTTGAACCTGGTATGTTTTACTTTAGCTTCCTTCATTCCAGAACTAGATCGGATGCTTGAACCATTTTATTTCAATACATCGCCTGAGCTGCATACGGGCCCTGTGCATGATAACCCAAAAATTATTTGCTGAAAGGTTGAGTGACGAACAGATCTCATCGCTGGACATTCCGTCAATTTCCCGCAAAGCGAATACGCTGGAGACCTTTTCCGGCAAGGCCGAAAGGCAGCGGTTCATCACTTCCCAAAATTCCCCTTTCTCCATTGCCTGATGCGGCGACTGCTCAGGATCGACGGGCCGAAGAGCAATTACCCAATGCCCATCCCATTTATCAGGGCGCGAAAAAAAGCCGTCCAGGTCCGAAAGATCGGTGTCTTCTTCGGTCAACTGTACCTGCTTGTTGTGCTTACGATAATGATCGATTATTTTGTGCTTCAGAATGCCGACCAACCACGTTCGTTCTGTCGATTCACCGCCAAACCTTTCAATCGACTGGATTGCTGACAACAGAGTCTCTTGGACGAGATCCTCGGCCGTGGCTTCATCGCGGGTCCGTACGAAGGCAAACCGAAAAAGAGTATCGCCGTGCTCGTCAACCCATCTTGATGGGTCGATATTCGGACGCGTACTTGCGGTTTGGACGGCTATCTCCTCGGCTTCCACCTTTGTATTTTGGATCGCAAGGTTCACGGCTTCCAAATGCATAATATCATCTGCGGATCAAGTTACGGATCGAATCGACAAGGTGTTGCGGCGCAGTTTCGCGGCAGACGGCTCGCTGCATCGCCCGTTTCAAACGAATCTCATCGCGGACTTCGGTAAGAGTTTTTTCGGGTGTTAGGGCATACGGTTCCACGTCAATCGTCCAGGCTCTTGAAGCTCCGAGTTTTACACCAGATCGACTATTCACGTATTTTGTCATCATCGATTCTCCTCATTGCCGCACTTCGGCCATTTTCAATCTATCTATTGATCCAGACAAATGTTTTATTCCAGAAATTTTCGTAGGAATAATCCACTTCAGGATCGCACTTGTATTTGAGCACAACGGCGTGCATAAAGTACTGCTTCTTGGGATTGACAATGAATAGCCCCGGCGATAACGCGAACGGATATTTTGCACCATCAGCCGACTCAAGTTCCGCCGCTGCGATGTTCTCAATGCGGACCTTAAAGGTCGCTTGTTTTTTCTTTGTTCCAACAAACGCGAAAGGCCGCGACGCTGAGTAGTGATTTTAGTTTCAACATGTAAAAGGTCTCCGAGTATCGATATTTGATGTAACCCCGCCGATTTTGACGCCGACGAGTTTCAGCGTCGTTAATCCCAGCATTCGGACACCTTATTCCAGGAATGTTTTGTGGAATATTCGCGCGTTGACGCGGAATCTTTCGTGTGAGATCGGAAGTATTTGGATTAACGATATGAAGTTAGAACGGCACGCAAACAATACTGCGGGGCAAGCAAAAACGGGATCTATAACTAGCTTGATATCCGAACTCGACCGGGCTGCAGCCATGATCGCTTTGGTTGATGACGTTAGTTATCGTCGAAAGACGAACGGCAGCGGAAGCGTGGGTGCGCAGTTTCGCCACAATCTGGATTTCATAAACGCGTTTCTGAAAGGTGTGAAGATCGGCCAGATCGACTACGGCAAGCGTGAACGCGATCTCCGCATTGAAAACGACCGGAGTGCAGCGATCGCACAAATCGAAGTTATAAAAGCCTTGATCGAGCAGCTCGAAAAGCGATCAATGTTGAACAGTATATCGGTACGGTCCGAGATCGAAATCTGTCTTTGGTTCCCATCAAGTGTTTTACGTGAACTTGAATTCGTTCATAGCCACATGGTCCACCACCACGCATTGATCGCGGAAAAGCTTCTTAGTTATGGAATTTATGTTGAAAAGGATTTTGGCGTCGCCCCTTCAACGCTTCAGTACTGGAAAAAACAAGCCGCCTAAGGAGAAACTATGTCTTCAAAACTAATCGTTGTTAGCTGGGTCTGCCGCATTATCGTGGCAATCATTCTGTTTCAAACTCTTTTCTTCAAATTCACGGGAGCAGAGGAATCGAAATATATATTTTCGACGCTTCTGGGCCCGGAACTTGAGGCTTACGGCCGAATCGGTTCCGGTGTCGTCGAACTCATCGCTGTGATCCTCTTGCTTATACCAGGCACGGCGTGGCTCGGAGCGTTGCTCGCTCTCGGCACGATCTCAGGTGCAATCATGAGTCATTTGACTATGCTCGGAATAGTTGTAAAGGACGACGGCGGGCTGCTCTTCCTACTCGCAGTTTCGGTCTTCGTTCTCAGCGCTGTGACGGTTCTGATTCATCGCCGCGACATACCTGTCCTGGGTAGTGCTTTCAGCAACTCCAATGCTTGAATACATATTTCAATTCGATCCCGGTGCGACTGAGGTCTCAGCCGTCGGGCTTTTTGCGTTGTTCTTTTTCGCGACGTTCGTCAGTGAAGACGCTGCATGTATTTTAGCAGGAACCGCCGCTGCAAACGGCCGCATCGGATTTGCTGGTGCGCTCACCGCATGCTTCCTCGGGATCTTTGTGGGCGACCTTTTGCTATTCGGAGCGGGACGCGTTGCCGGAGCACGCGTTTTCGACAATCGGGTTGTACGAAAGTTCGTTTCTCCACACAGTATCCAACGTGCGTCGGAATGGCTCGAAAACAATGCGGGATCGGCTGTCTTCCTTAGTCGCTTTGTTACGGGGCTTCGCCTTCCAACCTACCTCGCCGCGGGGGCACTTCGAACGGACTTTGTGCGATTTGCACTCTGGTTTGTTCTTGCCTCGGCTATCTGGACACCATTACTAGTAGGTTCTGTGGCATTTGCGCAAGTGACACTTTTCTCCCGGAACGCTTTCCTTGGCATTCTTTTTTTGCTGATCGTCGCTCGATCTGGATTCAAGTTCACTTCCTGGAAATATCGTCGCCATTTCGTTGGCACGATCAAACGGATCTTGAATTGGGAGTTCTGGCCCATCCAGATTTTTTACTTTCCGGTTGTGGTTTACGTTTTATTGCTCGGCGTGAGGTATCGGAGCCTCACCGCATTTGCTGCTGCAAATCCGGCCCTTCCAGCAGGGGGCTTTAAGGGCGAATCGAAGAACGAGATCTACAACGCCCTGGCGAAATCTGGCCTTAGGAATGAAAACGTCCTGGCTTACGCCCTGATTCGTTGCGAGACATCCAAATCAGAACGGCTCGATGCAGCCTGCAGGTTCATGGACGAAAACAAACTTACGTTTCCATTGGTAGTCAAACCCGATGCAGGTGAACGAGGCAAGGGCGTCCGTATAGTAAATTCGTTCGACGAATTGACCAATGCCATCTCATCGAGCGATTGCGACTTGATCGTTCAGGAATTCGCGTGCGGCGAAGAAGTAAGTATTTTTTATTATCGGCGTCCTCACGAGCCGCGTGGGCAGATCTTTTCGATCACCGAAAAGCGATTTCCGACGGTAGTTGGCAACGGTGTTTCTAGTATCGAAGAACTGATTCTGAACGATCCGCGGGCCGTAGCGTTAGCAAAGAAGTATATCGAGAATATTAGTGATCGAATCGATCGAGTTCCCGCTGTCAACGAGGTAGTCCGATTGATAGATATCGGCACCCATTCTCGCGGAGCGGTATTCCTGGATGGAGGATGGCTTAAGACCCGTGCGCTCGAATCGAAGATCGATGAGATTTGCCGCGGCTTCAAGGGTTTCTATTTTGGACGTTTTGACATCCGCATGCCCACGCATACCGACCTGCAATTGGGCCAAGATCTGAAGATCGTCGAGCTCAACGGCGTCACCAGTGAATCGACAAACATCTACGATCCGCGCTATTCGCTGATCGACGCGTATCGGATCTTGTTCCGTCAATGGCGGCTGGCGTTTGAGATCGGCGTAGAAAACTCTAAGCTGGGTGCGAGACAAACTGGCGTGTTCGATCTTTTGCGGTTGGGATTCGGGATCGGCACGAAGCCAGCTGCCTCACTTTAACACTACTGTCCGTATTTTATGTGCGTCATATATATTGCATTTGGCCAACATCCAGACTACCCGTTGATCCTGCTCGCAAATCGCGACGAATACTACGCTCGCCCATCCCTGGCCGCAGATTACTGGGACGATTACCCGGAAATATTCGCCGGGCGCGACCTGGTCGGTGGCGGGACGTGGTTGGGCGTCAACAAGAGCGGCCGTGTCGCTGCTGTCACGAACTACCGTGATCCTAGTGCCCCCGCCGGAATTATTTCGCGTGGACAATTGGTCGCTGATTATCTTAGATCAAACGAAAACCCACGCGAATATCTCGGAAAAGTAATACAGTCCGGCGCAAGCTACTCGGGCTTTAACCTGATCGTTGGCGAGATATCGAGTCGATGTGAGCGGCTATTCTATTATTCGAATCGGGGCGAGGGCATCGTCGAGCTGAACAAAGGGCTTTATGGTCTGAGTAATCATTTGCTCGATACACCATGGCCCAAAGTAGAAAAGGGGAAAAGGCGACTGGCGTCTCTGTTGAATGCAGGTGACGCGAACAATGATGAACTTTTCGAAATCCTCGCCGACGAGACACTGGCCGAAGACGCCGAGCTTCCCTCCACCGGCATCCCGGTCGAAGCAGAAAAGGCGATTTCTGCGGTATTCATTAGAACGCCGTATTACGGAACGCGTGGCTCCACGCTTGTTAAATTCGGGCCAGACTTCTCCTGGACATTCGAGGAACGGCTTGCGGTCGAGAGCGAGACATCGCCAACTGTTCCTTGAGCGATCGCGAAAGTCTAACGGTATCGCGAGTTCATAGAAACATCCTTTGATATTTGTGGCTCAGGTTTTCGACATCAAGCACTACGAAAAAGTCGATGGAACCAAACTCGCGGTCCATCATTGGCGGTCCGCAAACCCGGGTACCCAGCCGCAGATACATGTCGAACAGCGCCGGCAGTTTCATGTCGCCTTCACGAGCGTCACCGCCTATGTCAACCTGATCACGTTTTGGAACTACCCTGAGATTCTCGTCTAAATGTCCGTTGCGTTTAAGTTGATGGAAGATCCGCGCACCTTCCGATTCATCTCGCGTAAACAAAGAACAGCACCCAAAGAAATAGCGCTTCCCCGATTTCCGCGAATATTCAAGCAGAGCCTTCCACAGGAGGAACAGCACCTTTGTGTTTCGGTGCTCGCGTGCAATGCAAGCGCGACCCAGCTCAATACCACTTTGCAGTATCTCTTTGGGTAGATTTTCTATTGTAAATTCATTGGCGGAATAGAAGCCTTTTGTAAACTGGGCAGTCTCAAGCGTATTCAGTCGATAGGTTCCAACTATTTCACCGGTCGAATTGTCGATCACAACGAGATGTCTGCATTTAAAATCATAAGCGTCGAATTCAAGGCGAGAATCAGCTTTGTTTTCGTTCGACCCCAGCTCGACCACGAATACCTGATGACGCAGTCTCAAAGCCGCAGCAACCTCCGCAGGATTCTCCGCAATTCGGGCTTCGTACTTACCCTTAATCGTCGGATACACGCGGGCTGGTTGGTGATTGATCCGACGTAGTTTATCGATTGAGCGAGATGCTGATGCGGCCATACATTCCTGCGATCCAAATCTAGGTCGCACTAATGGATTCCGCCAGATGCCAGAATTATTCCTGATCTAACACAGTTACTTGTCGCTAAGCGGGCAATATGACATTTCCTTTCGAGAAATGTCATTTTTCACAAAATTCTTGAGGAGCGAAAAATCGGCGGAAACGCAAAAAAAGCCTAGCGGTCTTTACTCTTGTTCAGGCCAAAGGCATCGGCAAAAGCCAACAAACTCTTTCTAGACTGGTAGCAGCCACACGGCTTAAGCGTGTGGCTCAGGGTATTTACCTTCACCCCAACGCCGAACTGGATCAAGATGCTCACTTTCCTTCTTGTGTTTGTTTTGCCGAGTCTGAAGTTTGGACCGGCAGTCTCTGCAATCTTGCGGACTTATGCTGGCCAGTGGCCGCTTCTTGAAACGTCCCAGAAGAAGGCGGATGTAAAGGTTTTTTGCACCTTTGTTGACATTGTTCTGCTCGACATACGGACGGTATTTCGCCTCAATGAACGACGCCAGCCTGGTGGTACCGTCGGCCACACCATAGTTGTGATTAAAGGTCGTCTTTATGATCTGCCGTTCGGCTAACTCCGCTTCCTGTTTCGTAATGGCCCCAGGAATGGCTTGGTGAAAGAACCTTTCCATTCAGTCGTTTGTACATCCACCAACGCGCCTTCGCGTAAGCTAGATGGAAAGATGTTATACGCTTGCAATTGAATCTTTTGAAAACTGACATAGCTACCCCTAACAAGTTCAAAGTGCAAAAGCGAAATTCGAACCCAGTCCTGCATTCGCAAGTTCTGTTCCGCTTGTCAGCTGCCTTTTTTTTTGGGGTTTTGGGGTGTTTAGGTGGGGAATCGGAACGGTAACGCACCAATAGGTGGACGTTTAGAGCAAGGGTGGTTCGCTTGTGAAAGGAGCAACCGATGGTTGCAAAATGGTTGCGGTTTTTCTGGCTGAGCTAGCAGTCTAAACCATTTATCTAGAAACGCTTAGTCCCACAGCCCGTTCGCTAGATAAACGAGAACTGCATCCATCTGCACGAAAAAAGGGCTTTCGAATTTCTTCGAAAGCCCCGTATTTACTGGTCGGGACGACTGGATTTGAACCAGCGACCTCTCGCACCCCAAGCGATTTGGGTAGGTTTGTATATCTTGTCAAAACTGCTCAAAACATCTTAGAATCAACAACTTACCACCAATACAGCCTTCACACCGATTGGCCTTGATTAGCAACGCTGCAACCAACCTGCAACCAAGTCTGAAATCAAAACTAGCGATTCACACTAGTGTCAAAGTCGTGTCACCACGTCCAAATCATACATTACTCCATTGATTTCTCTCAACTATCTACCGCATATTTTCCAAGACCTTTTCTCAGTCTTAAAAGAGGGTAGTGCATAAAATTTTTGTCAACACTGGCGATCGCTACGAGTTTCTTGGACTGATCGCTAGTTCTTTGATTACCTCCATTCGTTGGTCTATTCTAAAAATGGAATTATGGCTTGCTGTGAAGATGATTGTGCTATTGACGCTCTGCGGGAAAAACAGAGTTCGACGTTGAGGATCGTACTGGCAATAAACGTGGCAATGTTTGTGGCTGGGATCGGTGCCGGCATTTACGCTGGGTCGAGCGCGCTGCTGTCGGATTCGCTGGACAATCTGGGTGATGCGATGACGTACGGACTGAGCCTCTATGCTGTGTATAGATCATCTCAAGCGAAAGCAAAAGTCGCTTTTTTCAAAGGGGGATTGATACTGCTCGCAGCGTTGGTAGTCCTTGGACAGGTAATCTACAAGCTGATGGTTCCAGCGGTTCCAATTTTCGAACTAATGGGCGTGGTTAGCGTCCTGGCTCTTGTGGGAAACTCGATATGCCTTTTCCTGCTTACGCGACATAAAACCGACGATGTAAATATGAGTTCAGTTTGGGAATGCTCGCGTAATGATATTGCGTCGAATGTTTCAGTATTCATCGCAGCCGGTGCGGTTTGGTTCTTTCAATCCGGCTGGCCCGACATCATCATTGCTGTCGCATTAGTTGTGCTTTTTCTTCGCTCTGCTTTTCGTGTCTTTTCAGGTGCAATTCGCGAACTGCGGACTGCATAGATCAAGTTTTCTACAATCCAAAGGAAACTATGTATTTCGTAGGGGCGTTACGTATCTGCCAAATTTAAAAACTAACCTTTATTCCGGTTTGAAGGAGACGCGGGCCTGAGGGCAGTAATCCCCGCGTGCGGTCGACTATGTATGTCCGGTCGAGCAGGTTCTTGCCAGTCACAAAAAATGTCGTTTTCCACTTCTCGACGCGGTAGTTTGCCGTCGCGTTCCAGTACGTTTGGCTTGGTATCGCTCCAAGTTGGCCATTCGAACTCGGGTTAACTGCGTTCAAATCGTCGCCGAACTGGCGCCCGATATAAACATTTTCCACAAAAGCGTCGAAACCGCGTGGATGCGAATAACCGATGCTTGTCGTCATAAGCATACGCGGTGCATACGGAAGTCGATTCTCTGTTATCGAGCAAGTAGTGGACGACACACGCTTGGTGGTTGGGCAGTACACATTTAGAGTTGCCAAACTTGTGTTAGAGCTTAAACGGACGCCGCGAAACTCCGCCGTCGGCAAATAAGTATATGCGGTTCGTAAGTAAACACTATGGGGGCTGCGGAAAATCGTGCCTGAGTCGATCTGCCCTGTAAATTCAAACCCCTGCTGTAGTGTGGCCCCACCGTTTGTAAAGGCCGCCCCGCCAGCGATCGAAGCCGCTACAATCTGATTCTGATAATCGTTGCGGAAAAATGCAGCCGAAAATTCGGTTCCTCTGAGTGGCCGGGTACGCACTCCGACCTCATAGTTCCAACTCAATTCCGAATCAAGTTCGATCACGCCGCCAGTATTTGTTACCACGTCCTCTGCCCTAGGTGGAGAGAAGCCTCGATGGACGCCGGCAAACAGCGTTGTGTTTTTAACACCGGAGTAAGCAACGCCAATACCCGGGATGATCTCGGTCACGGTTATTTCACCGGTCACCCCAGTCCCATTGTTAGCGAGGCGATTCGTTCGGTTAAAAACTACGCGCTCAAAACGGACGCCTGGCGTCATTGCAAGATTCTTCCATGCGAAGCGATGTTGAATAAAGCCCGATTGAGCGGACGCTTTCCGCTCGTTATTTTCGACTATCACGCCGTCACGCGAGGTTGGAAGATCGCCGTTTCGCTGAATCCTTTCCTGATCTTCGCGATGAATCCTAAAGCCGACGACAAGTTCGTTAGCGACTGATCCGAAATCGAAGTTTGTGGTCAGCCGCGTCTCGACGCCTTGTGTAAGATAGTCACGAAGTCGCCCTTCGTTGCCGCACGTGGTATTCAATGCGGCCAGACTGAGGCAATCGGGATCGACATTCAAACGATTTGGGCGTTGGCTCGAATTGGAGGACTGACGCCACCAGTCGCGCGAAAAGTAGTTAGAGTAAAAGCTAGTCGTCAGATTGATTCTAGAAGTCAGAACTGCCGCATGCTGCAACGAGAAACCGGATCTGCGGCCATAAAAGAAATCGTTCTTAAAAATGTTGCCGCGGGGATCTGCGGCGAATTCTGCCTCGGTCGCACCTGTGTAAGTTAGATTCGAATCCTCACGAAAAAATGTAAATTTTCCAGTCAGGGCGTTGTGAGAGTTTAACTGCAAAACCGATTTGCTTGAAAAATCATACAGCTTAGAATTCAGATTATCCCTCGCCCCATCTCCTCGTTTATGGTTGAAATTAAAAATCGTACCAAGTTTGCCAAACGTGCCGCCAAAACCTGCTCCGCCGTTGAAAAAACTTCGATTTCCGCCTTCTAGTTTGAAACTAAAAGTTGGTTTATCGGGCGGATTGGGAGTCAGATAGTTGACTAGGCCGGCGATCGTTTGCGGGCCATATGCAATCTGACCCGATCCCTTCAGGACCTCGATTGACTCGTATCTCTCTACCGGAGGATGGTAGTAAGAGGCATTATCTCCATAGGGCGAATAAGACATTGGAAGGCCGTCTTCAAGCAGCAATACCTTCGTTGAACGCGTCGGATTGGTGCCACGAATGCCGATGTTGGGCCGCAAACCGAACCCCTCTTCGTCCCTTACATTCACACCGGATACTTTCCTCAGCACTTCGGAGAAATTGAACGGGCGGCTGTTTTCCAGTGTTTGTCTATCGATCCGTTCACTAGAACCCGGAATTTCCGAAAGGCTTTCCGGCGTTCCGGCGAGATAGCTTGAAATAACGGCAACGTCCGCCGCAACGCCCCCGGGTGTTAACGTAAAGACAACAGGCTGCGTCGACGGGATCGTTACTTCACTGCGGAGTGTCGCAAAACCGGTGGCACCGATTGTGAAGTCATACTTGCCATGTGACATGTTTGTAAGCGAGTATCGGCCTTCGCCGTCGGTTACGGCTTTTGCTAGCAACCGAACATTCTGGTGCCGCACGGTCACCGTTGCGCCAACAACTACATCGCCGTTACCATCAAGGACTCTCCCTTCCACGCCGTTACGCGTCTGTGAATAAACGATTATGGTAAACATGGAAAACGCTAAACTTAAAGCGACGGATCTCACAGCAAGACTTTTCATAAAAACTCCAATTAGTGCACAGGTCTCTGAAAAAAGAATAACCTTCTTGAAATTGATTTTCAATTTCATCTTAACGAAAATACAAGACACTGTCCGCACTGTCAAATTACAAATTGCAGCGGCAAATGAAGGCGACGTTAACCTCTTGCTGATTGATATTGTCTTGGAAGTGAGGAAAAGTTATTTGTACAATACAGAGCGTTTTCGAGAACCTTCCCTAAAACCGGCGGACGGACAATCACGCGAAATGTGAGAAATCTCTAAATGGCAAAAGTTCTCGAACGACGACGAACCTTCGGCGTACTCTGCCTGGGTTAGCTATTTGCTGGACTTATCTAACTGCCCCGTATGTTCGGTAGAAGTTGTACCGTTACATCCAATTTACTATTAACAATTACGACGTGATTTGGGGCGACTCTAGTCCAACTCGTACGATCATCGGTCAATCTTTCGGAGGCAATGATGATTCCGCTCTGTTCGCTGTCGGATTCAACTATTTCAAACCTCCCGCCAAAGTACCTGTATTTTCCGCGAGTTGAATAGTAGAGTGAAATTGGCTCAATTTGCGGATTGGAGACATAACGCACTGTTACAAGGCTCTCACCATCGGTGACCGCAAAATTATAAATTGAAGGCTTTTTGATTCCGGCTTCATGTGCCCATTCCTCAAGTTGGCGAATGGTTTTCACCAATCCGCTCGCCAAATCCACTGCTTCTAGTTTTCCCGTGTGTCGACCGAGAAAGTTTAAGAAAACAGCAAAAGCGTGTTCGGAATCCGTAGTACCTTCAATCGACTGATAGATCTCGTCCGTCAACGAGTGTCGCAGACGGCGCTTTATCGAACTAAAGCCCTCAATCGTACCGTTGTGCATCCACAAATATCGCCCACGGCAAAAAGGATGGCAATTAAATTCCGATACAGCGGTTCCCGGCGATGCCGCGCGGATGTGAGCAAAAAAACAGGGTGATTTTATGTGCCCTGCCAGATTAAGCAGATTTCGATTGTTCCAGGCGGGTGTGATACTCGTAAAGACACCTGGCTCGTCGGATATTTCTGGCGAATACCAGCCGACGCCAAAGCCGTCTCCGTTTAGAGGTTCACTGCGTTCCTTCGCCTTGTAACTTTGGCGAATCAGAGAATTTGGCGGACGCGAGATCAGGTCCGCAAGTAGTATTTCGCTGCCCGTGTAACCAAGAAATCTACACATTGCCGTTCTCGTAAGGTGGATCGGATTCGTCCGACATCTTTCGCCTACGATACTCGTTGGGATGGCGCATAAATTCCGCGCAGCAACCTTCGGAGCAGAAAAAGTATTTTTCACCATCAAAAGTCAGCGAAGAGAAAGCTTTCGTTTCGTCAATCTCCATTTTACAGACCAAATCAGTAACCATAATTTTTCTCCTAGCCAGCACAACGCCTGATCCGGGAATTCACTGATCAGTGATGCGTTGGGTTCTGTTTGAGCAAGTCGGCCCGGAGCAGGAAGCTGCCTTCGGTAACGATTCGGTCGCCAACATTGAGGCCTTCGAGGACGATAAACTTGCCATTAACTTCGCTTCCAAGACGAACCGATTTCAAAGCGAACACATTCGGTTTGTCGGTGGCGACAAAGACGACTTGCTTGTCGTTCATGTTCTGAACAGCCGAAGCTGGGATCGTCGGCATCGTTCGCTCGGCGACGCCCATCGAGCCGAAGGCGACGTTGACATACATGCCAATTTTCAGAGCCTCACCCGGATTTTCGAGTTCGATGCGCACCTGCGCGGTGCGCGTCTCTTGATTGATGTTCGGGTCGATGTATGTAACGTGGCCGCGAAACAAGCGGCCTGGATACGAAGTCGTTGTCACGCTTGCGCCGCTGCCCTCGCGAAGCTGGTTGATGTCCTTCTCAAAAACCTGTGCTATCGCCCAGACGCTGGCTAGGTTGGTTACGCGCATCAAATCTTTGTTAGCTTCGACGATCATTCCGGGATTAATGTCGCGTTTTGTGATCGTGCCGGCAGCAGGTGCCGTTAACGTGATCTCGGACGTGATCTGCGACGGCGAGCGAAGCGAATTTACGCGCTGCAGCGACAGGCCGAAAAGTATGAGCCGTTGTTTCGCCGAGGCAAGATCGGATTCGGCGGTTTGACGTTTTACGGCAGCTTGTTCGAACTCGCCTCGGCTCACCGGATTGATCTCAGCAACCTGAACTGCTCGATCATGACGCCGTTTAGCTTCTATAACGTTTGCCTCGGCGGTTCGCAGTTTAGTCGTCGCCTGCTCAAATTCCTCGCTGCTCACTGCACCTATTGCAAGAAGTTTTTCGGTTCTAGCATATCGTTTTCGATTTTCTTCGAGTTCGGCATTCGCGGTCTTCGACGCAGCTAGCGCCTGGTCGAGTTCGGCATTGCTAGTGGGGCTGATCTTTACCAGACGTGCGGCTCGCTCGTAATTCTGCCGCGCGGTTTGAGCGTCTGTTTGAAGCGCGAGATAACGCGATTCGGCCGCCGCAAGTTCGTCGCTAAAGATCACCGCGAGCGTTTGCCCCTTGCCGACATTTTGTCCAAGTTCAGCGCAAACGTCGCGCACGACACCGCCGAGCAACGAGATAACCGGCGTCTCTTTGTAAGCATTTGGCTGAACGACGCCGGTTGCGGCGACGGACATCGCCTCGGATGAGAGCGTTTCGCCGACGGTCTCGATCTTTAATCCGATCTTTTCAACCTGATCGGGTGCGATCGTCACGGTCTGTTCGCCGGATGTTTCCGAGGCTGTGTTATCGCCAAACGTCACGGTCTGCGGCGTCGGTACAGCTTTGCCGTCACTCGACGAGCGCAAAAACCAAAACAGCGCGCCGCCGACAAGCAGCACGCCGACCACTGCAGCGGCGATGTAAATCGGCTTACGATTCGACGGTGTTTCGTCCGGCGACGAATCGTCGTGATTCACATTTTCTAAATTTTCTTCGCTCATTTCTTTTTCAACTCCGGTGAATTAACTGCTCGCATTACCTCGACATTTGCTGTGTAAGTTTCAAGCTCGGCTTCCACGAGTTCGCTCTCGATGTCGAGAAACCGCCGCTCTTCGGCCAGGTATTCGATCAGGCTGCGACTGCCGAGCTCGTAAGTTTGCCAGATGACCTGCAGATTCGAATTGGCCTGATCGCGGACACCGCCCTTCATGATCGACAGTGAGCGCGCCGCCGCGTTGTAACGTGCCGTGGCCGCTGCGACCTCGCGCCGAATGGTCAGCTCGCCAAACGCAATCCGATTCTGAACTGCCTGACGGTCAAACGTCGCGGCCTCGACGGCGCCTTGATTGCGATTACGAACCGGTAACGTCACTTCGAAGCCGAATGTCAAAAAGTGAAAGACATCCTGAATGGGCCTGAGCAATCCGTGATCGTCAAAACCAGTTAAGGGAAAGCTCGAATTCATCCGCTGGTAACCGCCTTTGACGGCCAGGTCGACGCGGCCTTCGGATTGTGCCTGTTCGATTCGCGCGGTGGCGAGACGTTCCGTCGCACGCACGCCTTCGAGGTCAGGTCGCTGCGAGAGAGCGTCACTTGTTTGTTTATTGAGCGGCGGCAGCGTAGCAATCAAATCTTCAAAATTGCCTCGCAGTCGAAGCGGTTCTTCCGGCTTCATGCCGATCATGTTTCTGAGTTCGAACATTGCGGTCTCGACCTTACCCTCAGATGTCTCTCGAATGGATTTCAGCCGGTTGACCTCGACAAGGAGCATGTTTTGTTCGAGCGGAGCGGATTTGCCATCAACGACCCTCGCGGCGACGAGGTCGTAACCTTGTCGAGTGGCAGACAGTGTTTTCTCAATGACTTCAAGTTTTCTGACAGCGGCCAGCGCCTCGCCGAATTTTATGCGGACATCGGCAGCGAGCAACCGTTCCTGATTCGCTACGGCGAACTCGCGTATCTCGAGTTCGCGGCGCGCAACTGTAATTCGCGCAGCACGCCGGCCACCGATCTCGATCGGTAACATTACCTCGGTCGACTGGTTGTTATCAGCACCGCCGAGTTGTTTTGCGCCGCCGACAGATAGCGTCGGATTTGGACGAAGCCCGGCCTGTTTGACCAACGACTTCGCCGTATCAACTTCTTTGCGAAGTGCGATCAGTTCACCGTTGTATTCGAGGGCGAGTGCAACGGCCTCATCGGGGGTAATGCCGCTTACCGGATCGAGATACCGTGACGAACTGTATGGCGTAGGTGTCGGTGGTTGAGCGCACGCCCAGCGAACGAGAACGCCGAAGACGATGAAGATCAATATTAATGTTTTTCTGTTATTTAACATTTCTCCTCAACTCGCGTTCCCCCAGCCAATAGAAAATCACCGGAGTTATTATCAGGACATGCAGCAGGCTCGACACCATGCCGCCGAGCACAGGCGCGGCGAGCGGCTTCATCACTTCGGAGCCGGCGCTCGTGCTCCAC
>WBZY01000476.1_pt1 | contig 17795 bp, 12 predicted proteins | sample 5204191 | NCBI WGS metagenome assembly WBZY01 (sample SAMN12344363, study PRJNA552823) | activated sludge metagenome | biome: Activated sludge suspended growth; feature: Anammox Sidestream; material: Wastewater; isolation source: activated sludge from anammox sidestream of wastewater treatment...
TCACCTGTTTGTAGCCGTTAACGTCGCTCAGGAAAAATCCAAGACCGTAGGCCGCGAAATGCGTGTTGTACGGCCCCGGTGCATTGACACGAATGATCGTCTGCGGCGACCACATCTCATCGATCGTTTTTTCCGCAACAAGCCGCTTGCTGCCGCCGTCATATTTTCCTTTTGAAAGCAGCATCCCGACCCATTTCACGAGGTCGGTGATGTTCGAGTTGATACCGCCTGCGGCCGCCGGAACACGAACCATGCTTCGCTTGATCACCTGAACCCGGCCATCAACCGGAGCGTGGCCGTCGATCGTGTTCGCCTTGTCGGGAAGCCGCTCGAAAATGCCTGCCGACTTCGTCATCCCAAGCGGCTTCATTATTCTCTCTTCGACAAATTCCGGCCAGCTCTTTCCCGAAACGCGTGCTATGACCTCGCCGGCAACAACGTAAAGATTATTGTCGTAGTCGTACTTAGTTCTGAACTGCGAGACCTGTTTCAAATATCGCAGGTTGTGGATGATGTCATTGATCGTAAAATCGCTGCCGTCGGGGAAGAACATCAGATCGCCCGCACCCAGCCCAAGCCCGCTTCGATGCGTCAGCAGGTCTTTGATCGTGAAATTCTCCGAAACGTACGGCGCGTATAATTTGAACTCCGGTATGTAGTCCTGAACGCGGTCGTCCCACTTGATCTTGCCTTCTTCAACCAACAATCCCAGAGCGAGACACGTGAACGCTTTTGAATTTGACGCGATCCCGACAAGAGTATTCTCGTCCATCTTCTCGTCCGTCCTCAGCGACCTTACGCCGTGGCCAGCCGCATAGACGACCTTGCCGTCCTTTATAACGCCAACCGAGATGCCCGGCACATCAAAAGCCTTCATCGACCGCTCAACGAGGGCATCGATCTGCGTCTCGGTGAGAGCTTGAGAGAACGCGGCACTCGCGAATAACGCAAGCACAGCAACGAGGACGACAACTTGTTTCGTAATCTTCATATTTGTCATTGGATCAGATGCGGACGCATTCGCCGCGTTTGAGAAATTGGCCGTCGCCTTGTTTGCCGGAGTGTTCGCCGTTTTCGATAATGACGCGGCCGCGGGAGAGAACGGTCTCTACCTTACCTTTTACTTTCCAGCCTTCGTAACTGGAATAATCGACCTGCATGTGTTCATGTTCGACGCCGAATTTCGTCTCGCCGTTCGGGTCAAAGATGACGATATCGGCATCGGAACCAACTGCGATCGTGCCCTTTTTCGGGAACAGGCCGAACATCTTTGCAGCGGCCGTCGATGTGAGTTCGACAAAACGATTGAGCGAGATGCGATTCTCGACGACTCCGCCATTGTAGATCAAGGCCATGCGATTCTCGACACCCGGAGCACCGTTCGGGATCTTTGAAAAATCGCCGAGGCCGAGTTCCTTTTGCTCCTTCATACAGAACGGGCAATGGTCGGTCGAGATCACCTGCAGATCGTCCATCTTCAAGCCTTTCCAAAGTTCGGCGTGATTGTGTTTCTCACGCAGCGGCGGCGTCATCACGTATTTTGCACCTTCGAAATCGTCACCGTAATCTTCGATCGAATGGAAAAGGTACTGCGGACACGTTTCGGCAAAGGCGGAAAGGCCGCGGTCACGAGCTTGCCGCACCTGATTGAGCGCGTCGGTGCACGATAGATGAACGATATAAACCGGCGACTCTGCCATTTCGGCGATCGCGATCGCACGGTGGACGCCCTCGGCCTCGGCAATGGTCGGGCGCGTCAAGGCATGATACTTCGGCGCCGTGCGTCCATCGGCGAGAAAGCGCTTGATGATCTCGTTTATGACGATGCCGTTCTCCGCGTGCATACACACAAGGCCGCCGCGCTGACCCGCGGCCGACATCGCCCGAAAGATCGTCGCGTCGTCAGCAAGAAAAACGCCCGGGTACGCCATAAAGAGCTTAAAAGACGAGATGCCCTCGTCGATCAGCCGCCACATCTCCTTTTCGCTGCCATCCTCAAAATCGGTCGTGATCAAATGGAAACCGTAATCGATGCAAGTCTTTCCTTCCGCCTTCTTGTGCCAGGCATCAACGCCCGCGGTCATCGATTCGTCCTTTGTCTGCACCGCGAAATCAATGATCGTCGTCGTCCCGCCGTGTGCGGCCGCCCGCGTGCCGGTAAAGAAATCATCGGATGAATACGTCCCGCCGAAAGGCAGCTCCATATGCGTGTGAGGATCGATCCCACCGGGAATGACGAGCTTGCCGGAGGCATCGATGGTTTTGTCGGCTTCGATGTCGAGCGACCTGCCAATGGTCGTCACCATCTCGCCATCGATAAAAATATCCGCACGATAGTCATCAACCGCGGTTACAATTCTTCCATTTTTGATCAAGGTTCTCATAATGTCCTTCTCAAGCTAGTTGTCTTCCTACTATCTTGTCTATCGCCCACAACGAACCTACTTAAATTCTCCGTTTTCTCTATTAATCCCCATCCCCGAGAAGCTTGCCGTGCCACAGTTTTTGCCCGGCGGTCGATGTTACGAAGCCGAAAACTGTTAGGCCAAGAATCGCACCATAAAGCAAAAGGAAGTTGCCCGCATACCAAACCGAAAGATCCGTGCTTACAGCCGCGACCTGAATACTGGCCAACAGGAGACTGGCCAGCAATGCGAGGACGCCAAAGCGGAACGCAACTACCAACGGCATCGTCCAAAAGAGCATATCTGCGATCGTCTCATTCCACGTTTCAAACCCACCAGTAACCGAAACGATCATCGCAAGGACCCACGGGATGGTCGCACCCAACCATTTGCGACGCACTAGCAGGCCGGTAAAGAGGATCAGGAACGAGATCATGAACGCCACGACCAGAGCGTAAGCAATGCTATTGAGGAACATTTCCGGGAATCCCTCGATACCGGCCAGGGAACGAACGTTGATAAGCTTTAGAATAGGCGGCTTGCCCTGCCATACAGGAACGAAATAATTGAGAGCAGCGTCCATCACCGCAAAGCCCGATGCCACGGCCGCACCGATGAGCAAATCGCGCCCAACGAGCGGGTCGCGCCACGAGCCGGCCAAAAGGCGGTTCCACGAGATCACCCGCTCCGGCGCGCTTTTCCGGATATAAGGTTCGAGAGCAAGGTAAATCGATCCGGCCATAACGCCCCAGAAAAGTGCGCGCTGCAGCCCCGCGATCAAAAGATTTGTTTCGCCGAACGAGGCAACGTGATGCGTTTCGAATACCCATATCACCATTCGAGCCGCAGACAGGAATAGAGCGATACGCAGGGCGCCCTTAAGATCGCTCCGGCCGCCCCGCACGTTCTGTACGGCGAGCCACGCGCTTCCGAAAAGAATGACAAAATAGATCGAAGAAAGGAACATGGGCACCCAAAAATCGATTGACGGCCGTCCGCCCGGCGCCCTTGTCGGCTTAGTCCATGGCTCGACTATCTCAAAATTAACCAGTTTGCCGCGATAAGTCGCCGCTTCGACCCGAATCGCCACGTCCGAGTCACCCGGATATTTCCCTGAGAACGCATGTCGCTCGTCAAATGCCTCGGGTGGCGCCCATTTCGCCTCGACCTCCTCGAACGTGGCGAGATCGAGACCGGCTTCTTTGAGTACCGCTCCCCAGTCAAATGCCGCCGGAGTCGATCCCGGCTCATCAACCCGCGGCGGCACACCCTGAAAGAGAGTCAATCGGCCCTTCGTGTCGAGTTTGAGGCGCGCCATCCCTGGAACGGTGCTCGGGGGGTCTTGCCATCCTGCGTTATCGCCCATCGGAGCGAGAAGGCCGGGACTTGAGCGATACCAAAAAGACAAGAAGGCCGGCTGTCCAGCCGCGAGCTTTTTCCACCGGTCGGCTGACGGATCGTTCTCAGTCAGATGAGTAATATAGCCATTATCTGCCGAAAAGCCCGAAACCGAATCTCCCGGCAGATATCCGTACTTCTCCAATAGCTCACGACTTCGTTCTCTCAAAACCTCGGGCGACTTGTCGAGCGGAACCAGCCGGTTCACCGACCTATTTTTAGAGATGGCCAAACTCAGGCCGAGACCGAACAGCACGGTTCCAAGCAGCGACATCGCCACGATCGGGCGGAGAGCGCCCTTCTTTGGCGACGCCGCTACCATCTCCGGCGAAGGCGTTTGTCCGGCGTCGAGGGCGATCTGCAGCGGGTTGCCGCCCGGCAATGCCATCGCGACGTGAAGAGCGGATTGCGGGCGGTTCTTCGGGTCTTTTTCGAGGCACTGGGCGATAACGCTTTCGACCAGCGGGTCGATGCCTTTGACGATCTCTGAAGGGTTTGTCGGAGTCTCGGTCTGATGTTTTTTGATCAGATCAACGACGTTATCGGCAACGAATGCCTGCTTGCCCGTGAATATCTCATAAATAACCAGGCCAAGGGCGTAGATATCGCTTCGGACCGAGACTTCCTTTCCGGTGATCTGTTCGGGGGCCATATAGGCCGGCGTTCCGGCTCGAATGCCGTCTTTGGCGATCTCGCTCTCGATACCGGCGATACCAAAATCCGTAATTCGAGCAATGCCCTTTTTGTCGATAATGATGTTGGCTGGTTTGAAGTCACGATGCAGTATCCCGGCCTTATGTATCGCCTCCATCCCGACACAAAGCTGCCGCGAGATCTCGACCGCCCTTTCGGAGGTGAACCGCCCAACGCGCGTCAACAACTCCGACAGGTCATCGCCATCGACAAACTCCATCGACAAGAAATGCCGCCCGTCGATCTCACCAATGTCGAAGACGCGGCAGACATTTACATGCGAAACCTGTCGTGCATTGCGCACCTCGGCGTGAAAGCGTTCGAGCATGTCACTGTCGTTTTGATAACTCTCGGGCAGGAACTTGAGCGCAACGGTCTGCGAGAGCTTGATGTCCTCGGCCTTATAGACCTCGCCCATCCCGCCCTTGCCTACCAAGCCAATGATGCGATATCTGCTCGCGAGCACCGTCCCCGCGACAAAATCACCTTTGGGCGACCCGCCCGTCGTATTCCCTTTGATCTCGGTCTTGTTCTCGTTGCCGGAACTATCAAGTTTAGTCGGGTCTTCCATGAGAAATATTCACCACAGAGTCACAGAGAACGCGGAAACAGACAAATCAAAACGTGAGCTTGCCCTTTTCTGGCTATTTCACACGCTCGAATAACATATCACGCATTCGCCCGGTGCCGACGTGCATCTTATCGATCTTGCCGGATGCATCGCGCGTGAACCAGATGACGTAACCTTGTGCAGCGAAATGGTCTTTGTAGGTCGGTACCATCGGGAATTTTGCGACCGGGCGGATGACGACGAATGCCTTTTCGCCTTCGAGAGCAAGTTTTACCGTCGATTGAGCTTCTTCGCTATGCCAATCGCCCGCGATCGCGGCGAGTTCAGGGGCGGTCGGTTTCCATTCGGCGACTTGGGTTAGTCGAGTGGTCGATCCGTCGGGATTCGCGATCTCGGCGGTAACTGTCGAGCCGTCCTTGAACCTGACCTTCCTTTCGCCCAGCATGAACGAGCCGTCGGCGATAGGTTTGAGAGCACCGCCATTGATCTTTAGCTCGCCTTTGTCGAGGACGATCTGATTTGCGCTGCGAGTGACGTCGTTTTTCCAAATTCCTGCATATTTCTTCAATTGTTCTTCCGAAACCGTAACGGCCTCGACCTTTTCCGGTTCAGCAGCCTTACCGAAGATCTCGTCAGTAATGCTGGCAGCTATACCTCCCGCACTTGGCGATGTTCCGTTACACAAAACGCTGACCGATACCTTCTTCTCGGGATATCGGGCAAGAAAGGTTTGATAACCAGCGGTCGAACCACCGTGGGAGACGCGTCTCAAACCGTTGTACTGATCAACGACAAGGCCGAGCGCGTACGAGATCTTTCGTCCGTCATTCAACACGCCTTGTGTTTCCATGGCCTGAACAAACGGCGAACCGAATGTTCGCGCATCAAGCGCGGCGTCCCACTTAAGCCAATCGCCGACGGTCGTCAGCATGCCGCCGTTGCCGTAAACGTTCATTATCGGCATATCCAATTGCCACGGCCCGCGGCCTTCTCGAGAATATGCCTGTGCTCGACCGGCAACGAGACGCTGATAGTTGTCCCGCGTCGAACTGTTCTTCATTCCCAGTGGCTTGAAAATTCGCTCAGTTAAAAAATCAGGAAACTTCTGTTTCGAAACGCGCTCGACTATCTCTGCCGCAAGCTGATAGCCGCTGTTCGAATACGAATACTCAGCCCCAGGCGTAAAATCGAGATGCTTCTGGCGATAGATCACGTCAAGGGCGATCGCCTGTGTGACGACGCGGTCGCCGCGGCCGGCACCGGTCAACGCCATCACCGAGCCCCAATCGCGTAGTCCCGCGGTGTGATTCAGCAGATGCCTGATCGTCAGCGGCGAGCCGTAATCGGGCAGCTCAGGGATGTACTTGCGGACCGGATCGTCGATGTTCAGCTTGCCGTCCTGCTGAAGCAGCACAAGTGCGGCCGCGGTGAACTGTTTTGCGACGGAGCCGGATTCGAATATCGTCTGCGGCGTATTCGGCACATTGTGCTCCATCTCGGCAAGGCCAAACGCCTTTTCGAAGACGGCTTCGCCATTCAATGAAACCCCAACCGCACAGCCCGGAGCCGGCATCGTCACAGCCTTCGCAACCTTGTCAAAAGCCCGCTCGGCACCTGAGGTCACCTTGTCTCTCTCGAGCCCCTGAGCGCTCGAGATCATCGAAAACAAAAGGATCGAAACGAAACATTTGAATAGGATTTTCATAAATTCATTTTGAGTGCACCGCAACCTCATTTTCTGACACGACCTTTGGAGATCCAGATGAACTCCGATCCGTCCTTCAGCCGTGGCCGCTGACGATCCCGTGCGGCCAGAAATCCGGCAATAACAAACCAACGTGTGTCCTCAACCGCCCCAGACACGTCCCAGTCAGGCATAACTTCGTCCGAAACCTGATGGTAGCGTTTTTCGCCATATTCCGCCCAAACTTTGTCGCCGTAATCTTTTGGCTTGCCAACATAATCAACCCCGCTCCACGGAAAAACCGCAGGTATGCCTGCTTTCGCAAACTCGATCTGATCGGAACCAAAATACAGGCCGCCCGTTTCGTCAAGCGATCCGGTGGTGAATACGCGTCCTTGCGATCTAGCAGCGCTCGCGAGAACTTCGTCCATAGTCGAGTTCCCATAGCCCGTACTGGCCAGATCGCGTGTCAGGCCAAAAAGATTCCCCGCGTCCAGATTGATATTGGCAACGGTTTTTGAGATCGGATAGAGCGGATCTCGCACATAATACCTTGCTCCCAGAAATCCCTTCTCTTCAGCAGTGGTTGCAATAAAAAGGACGCTTCGAGCGGGCTTTTGTTTCATCGCGGCAAAGGCCCGCGCCGCTTCGATCAACTGCGCAGTCCCGATGGCGTTGTCATTCGCACCGTTGTAGATCTGATCGCCAAGGAGCGATGTGTCTTTCCCGAGGTGGTCCCAATGGGCTGTATAGATGACATACTCATTTCGGAGCCTCGGATCGGAGCCGCGAACCTTTGCCACAACGTTCCTGCTGTTGAAATAGCGCAGCTTGCTCGTGAGCGATATGTCGGCTTTCACCCCGAGCTTTTCGGGGCGAAAGGCAACGAGCGAGGCGGCTTTTTCCGCATCGTCAAAGTTCTTGCCCACGGCACTGAAGATTCGCTTGACGGCGTCCGTCGTAACCAGTCCCGCGATCGCCATCTCATACGAACCGAGCCGCGGTTTAAGATTCTGACCCTCAAGCTTGGCGAAAGTCTGGAACTGGCCGTATGTAGCAGACGTTTCAGGATCGTAAATTATCAGGACTCCAGCGGCCCCTCTTCTTCGGGCTTCCTCGTACTTAAACTCTCGTGTCGCATAGCACGTCCGCTCAACGCCCTTAAAAAATCCGGGATCGGGTTTCTTTGCATTCTCGTCAAGCGGTCGCGAAGGCTCGCCGCTCAAAACCAACACGAGTTTGCCGCGAACATCCGTTTCCTTATAGTCGTCCCAGCCAAATTGCGGCGCAGTTATTCCATATCCGGCAAAAACAACCTCTGCCGGAGGCACATCCACGCGTGCCTGCAACCGAGGATAGTCGTGGACGAAATCGTCCATAAATGCGAATGGGATCGGTTTGCCATCGACGGCAAGATCGATCTTTGGTGTCGTGCGATAACCGACTAACGGAACATTTTGAATGTATGAACCATTTGGATTTCCCGGTGCGGCGCCGACGGCCCTGAATTGATCAATGAGATACTTGACTGTCAGTTCTTCTCCGGTAGTTCCGGGAGCTCGGCCTTCAAATTCGTCAGATGCAAGCTTATCTACGTGGAGCAAGATATTGCGGCCTTCGATCCTGTCAAGGCCCGGACGAAGATCAATGGGAATACCAGGGTCCTTTGTTTGCGCGGTGAGAGTGCGGATGCCAACGATAGTCGTCAAGAGCAGCAAAATACTAAGAGTAGGCCTAACCAACGCCAAAATTGCTAGCAATTCTGCGAATGTCGAAATGCGTTTCATTTTCGTCGACTCCCAGTAGCTAACAAATATGCATTTTTTTTTTGAATTTCTCGGCCATGTGTGATAGTTTTGGCACGACAGTATAGATAAGGGCATTTTCCTTAGCCTCGCGCAATCATTTTTCATACTTGCTTTGCTTAAAAGAGGAGAATGCCGAACATGAAAGGGATCCGTGTCCTTACCATTGCGATTTGCATCGCTTGCTTCCTTATCGGATACCTGGCCTATCTTGGCACTGCCTATATATTCGATTTTCTCAGGCACGAAGCAGTCACGTGCCAGGTATCGCTCGAATTGTGTGACCAGGAAAGCGTCGCCCCTGAAGCGCGCTAAAGCGCCATCGTCCATCTGTTTCAGGTAGCTTACGGTTGATTTAGAAAGCCGAGCACCACCTGCTGAAACTTCCGATAGTTTCTCTCCAGCAATATCGCGTGGCCGCCGTCGGGTAAGGTCACGAAGCTCTTGTACTTTGTGCCAAGCCTTGAGAAGAAGTCCAAGGTGGCGGCCTCGTTCGCCACGAAATCTTTTTCGGGATGGATGATAAGCGTCGGCACCTTGATCGCCTCGGGCGAGAGTATCGCGAGTTTGGTCATCGCATCTACCATGACGCCGTTCGGCGACTTCGGAGCCTCGGCCAACGCTTCCTTTACATAAAGTGCGACGACGTCTTCTTCGTATTGGCCCGGAATGAAATCCGACCGCGCGGCCTTCTCATCGTTGATGCGGTATTGTTCCTTTGGAAGCTGCGGCGACGTCGGGAGCGATTTTCTGCAACAAGGCATCGCGAACAGGATCAGCTTCTCGACCTTTTCAGGATGCTTCATCGTGAAAAGTCCGGTCGTTTGCGTTCCCCACGACCAACCGAGGACCGAGATCTTGTCAACGCCGCGAAGCTTCGAGATGTAATCGACCGCCGCGTTGATGTCGCCTGCAGCCGATTCCGTATCGGACCAATCCTTGTCGGTCTTCTCCGATCTGCCATAGCCGTGGATGTCGATCGCCCAAACGTCGTAGCCGTTCTTCGCGAGAAAATCCATCAGCGAATAGTCGCGTATCTGCAGATCAAAATCCGGCCGTCCCGTCCACGTCGCGCCATGAACGAGCAGCACGATCTTTTTATCTTTCGCGAACGTCTTTTCAAAGCCTCTCTGATACTTTTCCCATAGATAGATCTTCAGCCCGTTGCTCACCGCCCAGTGATCTTTCCCGACGATCGGCTTCTGAGCGACGGCGACGCCCGCAAACAACAAGATCAGACAGAAACAGAGTAGATTCGTTTTCATTTTGTCGAACTCCTACACGAGCGAGATTACTTCAAAGCCTGCGTCGGTCGCCGCCTCGCCGAGACGGTTGTCAGCACAGACGAATGCCCGGTTTTTCGGACGTCCGCTGCACCAAACGAGTGCGGCGGCAAGTTGGAAAGCATCCAATGCGCGAAGGCCAAATGTCGCCGGAATAAACTCGGCTCTGGCAAGTAAAGCATCGTCGGGCAGGATCTGGATCGCCTTTGCTCGAAAATTTTCCCAGTGTCTGAGAGCGTCGGATTCCCTGGGAAGGGCATCAAGACCTTTCAGTCGCGCAAATGCGCTTCGGACCTCGACCGATGTTCCCCACCAAACGGCTGGTTTCGGAAAGCTCCGAAACGTACTTCGCGCGGCAGCACTGAACTCCTGGACGCAACAGAGAGGAACGATCGCGCTTGCATCCCAAAAGGCGCGTTCAGTCCTCATCCCTTTCCTCTCGGATGATCCTTAACACCGTTTCCAATGGAATGTCCGGAAGGTCGTCATTCTCCCAAAAGTCATCCGTCAGCGGAGTCGGATCGATCGGCGGCATAAGAATACCCCGTGCAATAAGATCACGCGTTTCGGCGTCGTAGTCGTCGTCGTATTTGAGCGGCACGATCTTGGCAAACGGCACGTTCCGCTCGCTCACGAGCACCTCGCCGCCCCGTTTAACCTCTTTGAGATAAACACTTAGGTGGTTTTTCAATTCGGCGATATTCGCAGTTTTCATACTTGGCTATTATAGCTATGTTGGCCAAGTTGGACAAGTTGTTTTTCTAGCAAATCGCAAAGCCCGCATCGAGGGCGGCGATCAGCTCATCGACGTTGTCTTTCGTTGAATTGAGCATCATTCCCGTGCGGATGACGTTGCCGTAGAGTCCGCCTTTTCCGATAAGCACGCCGCGACGTTTTGTCTCCTCGAAAACCTTCAGCACGGCGTCAGCTGCAGGCTCTTTTGTTTCGCGGTCTTTGACGAGTTCGATGCCCTGCATAAGGCCGCGGCCGCGAACGTCGCCGATGATCGCGTGTTTTTCCTTTAGCTCTTCGAGCCGACCGCGGAGATAGTCGCCGACGACACGGGCATTTGTGCGAAGGTCGTTGTCTTCGATGAATTTGATAACGGCGAGGCCCGCTGCCATCGAAACCGGATTGCCGCCGAAGGTCGCAAACGTCGGACCGGCAAACTCATCCGCAACATCAGCGGTCGCGATCGTCCAGCCGATCGGCACGCCGTTGCCCATTCCCTTTGCGGACGTGATGATGTCGGGCTTAACGCCTGTGTGCTCGATGCCGAACCATTTATCGCCCGTGCGTCCCCAGGCGGTTTGGACTTCGTCTGCAATGAAAAGGCCGCCGTGCTTGCGTGTGATCTCCTCGACGCGCTCGAAATATCCGTCCGGCGGAACGATGAATCCGCCGACGCCCATTATCGGCTCTGCCATAAAGGCCGCGATCTCGCCCGTGGTGGTCGTTTCGATCACGTCACGGACATCCTCGGCACAGGCGGCACCGCAGTTATCGGGCATCATCTTCCAGGGACAGCGGTAGCAATAAGGCGCGCGTGCGTGAACGATCCCAGCGACCTGCGATGGTATCGGCCGCCACGACGAGTGTCCGACGCTCGACAACGCAGTCGCACTCCGTCCCGAATAGCTATGACGAAGCACGACGATCTCGCCGCGGCCGGTTGCAAGCTTTGCGGCAAGGATCGCCGTGTCATCTGCCTCGGTTCCGCTTGAGGTGAAGAAGGACTTCTGCAGATCGCCGGGCGTTATCTCAGCAAGCTTTTCCGCAAGGTCGGACTGCGGCTGATTCGCATAGATCGCCGAGATATGCTGCAATGTCTTCGTCTGCTCGATGATCGCAGCGTTCACATCCGGGTTCGCGTGCCCGACGCTTACGGTCAGCACGCCGCCGAACGCGTCAAGATACCTGTTACCTTCCGTGTCCCAAACGTATTCGCCCTCGCCCTTAACAAGAGCGATCGGCTCCTGGTAATACAACGCCACCGCGGGAAATAGGAACTCGCGATGCTTCTCGATCGCGTTCTTTAGGGACGACGCCTGCTGTGCTTCACTCATAGACTGCCTCCAATAAATTCTCGAAAAAAAGGAACGGAGAATTATTCTACTCCATTCCTTGTGATTTTGGTTCTATTGTTGAAAATTACGACCGGGCAATGTTGGAACTTGGCCGACACACGCGCCAACTTGATCGAGCCTGGCATGCGTTAGGGACGCCGCGTGCGACGAAAACTTGCTGTGCCCGCCCGCGGTTACTGCCCTTGCTTATCCGGTTTGTCCAGATCCTTGATCCGTGTTTGGGAATAGCCGAAGTACTGCGGGTTGGCATTTGTGACAAGCAGATAGGCCGCACGAGCTTCTTCCTTCTTACCCTCTAAGCGAAAGGTTTCGCCGATCTCGTACTGCACCTGCTCCTTCAGCTTTTTCGAGAGCTTAGGCACGCCGAGGGCGGTTTTCAATTGCTCGTGGGCAAGGAGAAAGTCCTGAGGCTTGCCAAATTGGCGTATGTAGATCGCATTGTCAATATAGATCGTCGCCTTTGGATCCGCGGCAAGTTTCGGTTGACCGGCTGCCTTTGCGAACTCAGCACGAGCACTAGCCAAGAGACTTGCCTCCTGCTTTTTGTCCGCTTTACTCGCGGCAAGCTCCCCTAAAAAGCTGCGTGCGGCTTCGCGGTGAAGCTCTGCGAGCTGGGTCGAGGTAAGTCCCTTGAGCGTGAGGCCCTCAGCGATCGACTTTCGTGCATCAGCCCACTTCTTGCTGGTGATCAGGACCTCACCCAGCAACAAATAAGCCCGAAACTTCTGCGAAGGTTCAGCCTTTGGGAGTTTTGTCACACTCAAAGCTGCCACATAGAAGGAGTTCGCATCGTTCACTAGCCGCGCAAGGTCGGTGATCTTGAGGAATGCCTCCGCCTTGATATGATCGGCCGCCCCAACGACCTTCGATGCCGCTACCAAAGCCTCGTATCCCGACCTTAGGTCCGTTGCGTTCCAATAAACGTCACCGCTGCCGGCATAGGAGCGAGCCTTACAGATCAATGCCTCGGCCTTGATGTCGGGCGGCGTCGTTGCGGCTGCCACGAGAGCGTCGAGGTCTTTGCGCAAGACAGATACGAGACCCTGCTTGAACTTCGTCTCTAGCTCAGTCCTTAGTGAGTTGTGCGCATCGGAGTGGCGTACGATCTCGATGTAGAGCCTGGCCCTCTCAAGCGTGATCTCCGCACGTTTGGCGTCGGTAATGTCTTTCAGATCCAGAGCGGTGTTGAAGGACTTTAGTGCTTCCCGATCGTGATAGAACACAAAAGAGCTGCTCTTGAACTTGCGGGGCTTCTGGCTAACTATGGTCCGCTGCTGCATCTGCACATTGCCGGCGGCAAGCAGTGCATCGGCCTTCTGCAAATCATTCGCCGCCAGTTCCGCGGCTTGAAGATATGCGGCTTCGGCTGAATTTCGCTGGGCAGGCTTGGTTGCGGCCTTGCCGGCGGCCATCGCGGCCGAATAGGTCTTATAAACCGGAGCGGGCGTCGGTGAAGGCGTCTGAGCGGACAAGGCCGAGCAGATTGACAACACCACGATCAACAAAAATACGATATTTCGGTTCATTTCCATCATTGCTACTGCTTGAATTTTATCGACCCGAGTACCCGTTTGACCGCGTCGCGGACCGCGTCCCAACGGTTGAAGTGCCAAACGCGGATCTGCCATCGCTCCGCGCCGCGAGCGACAAAGATGACATTCGTACCGTCGTAAGCTTGCGCAGCGGTGATCTGGACCGCCTCGCCGGCATTTATCGGATACTGCTCGTTCTTGAACTCTTTCCAGCTCGTATCGTTGGCCATTATCTCCTTCATCTGAGCCAGAAAATCGGCCGCGTATTTTTTCACGTCGGGTGCTGTAAGAACCCCGTAGTTTCGGTAGCTAATGTCGATAGTGATATTGTCCTTGCCTTTCTCTCCCCATCGGCCACACGCTCTTTGCCCCGCCGACGTGATCTGTTGCTCACACCCGCCTTCGGCAACCTGAGCGGGAAAATCAAAAAGCAATCCGCCGAAGTTGTATGTCTTCCAATTCGCGGGCGGGATCTTTGCCGTTGCGGCGACAACCGAACCTTCATTCTGGAGCGTCGCGATGATCTGATCGACCTTTGCGGCCGCTACCTTATCTCCTGCGGGATGGACAAAGTTGAGCTGTCTGTAGTCGTCCGGTTTCCCGAACACGATCATCTTTTGGCGAACCTGCTTTTTGTCATAGGGATCGAAGCGTTCCCCATCGATCACAGCAGCAGTTTCACCGAGGAATGTCGTATCCTTTACGAGCCGCCCACCGGCTTCCGCATCGTCCCAAATGATATCGACTGATTTCTCCAGAACCTGTCGGATCGCAGTGAATTTCTGGTCCCATTTCAGATACCTGACCGTCGCCCAAAGACCCGCGTCCATCATTTCCCAACGGACATCCGCAGTCATCGTTTCAAGCAGCGGATCCGGTTTGTCATTCTTGAGTACATACGGGACAGGGGATGCAACGCTCAGCCCCGTCCCCGTCAGCGTCATGCGTTTCCACGCCGGCACGGAAACCGGGACCGTCTTGATCGGAGCGGAAGTAGCTGGTTTTGCGGCTGTCACCGGCGATGGCGTAGGTTTTGCGGGCTCACTGCCCTCGGGGGTTTTGACGCCCGGAACGATGTCGTTCGCCGCCTCGGTCAAGGTTTTTTCGCCGAACGGATATTTGATCTTCGCCTTTGCCTGAGCGTGATTCGGGTTGATCTTTACGGCGTCCCAATAGTCGGCCTGAGCGGCATCAGACTTCCCAAGTTTGTCATAAATAAGGCCGCGTTCGTAATATGACCGCGCGGCAAAAAGCCCTTTCGGATCTTTCTTGATAGAGGCCGTCAGGTCGGCGATCGCCTCGTTGTCTTTTCCGGTTCGTTTGTAGATATCCGCTCGGTAGAAATACGCCATCGCCATTCCGCCGGTCACGCGAATGAGCTCGGTGTAATCGGCGAGAGCGGCCGGATAATTCCGCAGGATCTTGTACGTTCCGGCGCGAGTTATCAAGGCTTCTTCAAAGCCCGGTTTTGCGTCGAGTGCCTTCGTGCATTCCTTTACGGCGTCGGAATACTTGCCGCTCTCGAAGCTCGCATCACATTTTGCAAGAAGTGCTTCCGGCGTCTGGGCGTTGGCCGCGAGGACGCCGAAAGCGAAAAACGCGACCACTGTGAAAACAATGTGACGTTTCCTCATCGCTAATACCTTCCCTGTTCGATCTGAGCGGCCTTCAGCTCATCCGCCGCCGCGAGTGCCGCATTGCCCTTTAATTTGTAAGCATAGGCTCGCAACCGATACAGATTTGCGACTCGCGGTGCCATCCGGATCGCGGTCTCGAGGTCAGAGAGTGCCTCATCGGCCTTCTGCATATTGATCAATGCGAACGCACGATTCTGGTACGCCACCATCCATGTCGGCTTGAGTTCGATCGCTTTATCCAGGTCCTTTTTTGCCTTTTTCCAATCCTTCAGGTACACGTAGGCCGTACCTCGGTTGTAATACCCTGCAGGCTCCTGAGGCATAACCTTGATCAACGCCTCCGACACCTCGATCGCCTTCTTAAAGTCCTTTAGGTAGTCGAGATACATCGCCCCTTGTTTCACGAAATAGTCAGCGGCATTTTCCGGGTCGGCAACCGCGAGTTTCTCATAATAGTCCGCCGCCAACTGGTATTTTCCGGCCTTGACGGCGTCGGCAGCGGCCTGCTTCATTTCGCCGGTCGTTACTGCCGTCGCGTCATTATTTTTGCGAGCTTGTTCATTGACCTGTGCAAGCGTCGTCCTATCGACAGGCTTTTCCGCAGGCTTTTCCGACGGGTTCTCGCCCGATCGTAAAATGCGGAATTTCTCCGCAAGCATGTCGGCGTACCTGTCGAGCACCTTTCCGGCCGCCATAATATACAGCTCGCGTTTCGCTGGAATGACCAACGGCGTAAAGGAGTGCTGCGTATTCCCGAATGCCGCCAGGGCTCGGACGTTCGCTCTCGATGGATCTTCGCGAGGCTTATCGGCAAAACCGATCCGCTCGGCGATCGGCTGCGCCGTCATATACTGGTCAAAACCGTTCTTCTCATTCGCAAGATAGACATAACTTTTCGTTACATTCATCAGGCCGCCGATCGAGTAATCGGCGTGAAAATACGGGTCACCATAAAACCATCCCTGCCGATCCTGCTTGACTTGCGCCGAAAGCATTATCGACGCAAAATCGAGCACGACGTCGAGCGTCATCAGATCAGCACCGGTCGTTTTGGCCGTCTTCGCAAGTTTCTTTTGCTGGCCGAAACCGATGATCTCGACCGTGCCTTCCGGTTCCCAACGAACAAAGACCGGCCCATCGAATGCGTTCACCGAAACCCACGCCTGGCCGCGTTCTCCGTCAAAATCCGCACCCTTTTCTTCGGCTTGTTTTGAAAGCTTTTCTGTGTAGTATTCCGTCTGCTTCACGGCGTCGAACGGGACGGTCTCGATGCCGATCGCGTTCAGCCTGCTGGTCAGGCGAGTGTAGAAATCATTGGTCAACTTCTGAAGATCGCCAGTGGTGAGGTCAGTGTCAAGATACACGGTAACGTCGGCCGAGTTGCGATTCGCCGCTTTGGTCGCCGAGGTAACCGTCTTGAAATGTACACGCACTTGCCCAACTGCGATCTTTTCACTTTTCTTCGCAACGCTTGGTTTTCCGAATGTTCCAGCCTTTACGTACTTGAAGGCTTGGTCCGCCAGCGAAGCGTAATCTTGCGCGAGGATGGTGTGTGCCGCCGCGAACACAAATATAGCCGTGAGGGTTAGTGTTTTCATAGTTTTTGCAATAGCGAGGTTAGGGTCTGAGCGTCATGCTCGATTGATATAATACCATTTCTGCCGCATCAACGCTCGCTTGTACTTTTTCGCAGGGACGGTTTGAAGGCCCTGCGGATGTTAATTTAAGGGATTTCGTAATAGAATTCTCGCGCGTTTTTCGGGGAATACTCGGCACGCTCAATTCGCACGATCGCACCTATGGAAACAGCACGCTACTCCGTGAAAAATCTGAATGGCCGGGCCAACCGCTATGCTGCCGCCGTCGGGATCGTTCTGCTTGGGGCCGTTACCACGCACGCTCACGTTAAGTGGTTCTTTGATTACGATGTCACAAAACCGCCGACGCCGATCGGCGAGGTGTTGGACGGTATCTTTATAAAGCTCTTCCTAGTCTCGGCCGCGGCCTGCTATCTCTTTTTTTTCGTCGATCGCTATATTTTCAACGAAGGTTTGTTCGAGGCTTTCGACCACAGGCTGAGAAGTCTGGACAATGCCGCACAATTCATTATGCGGGCGGCTGCCGGTACTTTCTTCCTTTGCCTATTCGGCTGGTGGGCATTCGGCTTTGGCGAGAGCTTCTATCTGACGCCCGAATTGAGAACGCCGTCGCGGATCGTGCCGTGGATACACCTGGCCATCGCCCTTTGCGTTCTTTCACGATATACGCTCGCGTTTGCCGGACTCGGTGTTTTTACGCTCTACTTTCTGGCCGGGCGCGATTACGGCCTTTTCCACATCCTTGACTACGTGATCTTTCTCGGGATCGCGTTTTTCCTGCTCGTTGCCGGCTCATCCTCTAAGCAGCTTTTGAAGTCAGGATTTGTTGTGCTTTTCGCATGCACCGGCCTGACGCTTATTTGGGCGGCAGTCGAAAAATTTGCCTACGCCCAGTGGACGATCTCGGTGCTTGAATCTCGCCCTCATATGCTGATGGGAATGTCGCCGTCCCTCTTTATGAAGGTTTCCGGCTTTGTCGAATTCTTCGTCACGTTCATCCTGCTGGGTGCTGTTTCGGTGGTTGGAAGGCTGGTCGCATTGGGCTTTATGTCGGTGTTCGTCCTTGCGATCTTCGAATTCGGGATGGTCGATGCTCTCGGCC
>WBZY01000951.1_pt1 | contig 17791 bp, 15 predicted proteins | sample 5204191 | NCBI WGS metagenome assembly WBZY01 (sample SAMN12344363, study PRJNA552823) | activated sludge metagenome | biome: Activated sludge suspended growth; feature: Anammox Sidestream; material: Wastewater; isolation source: activated sludge from anammox sidestream of wastewater treatment...
CTTCGGCAGCTCGACCGGCACCGTCTTCGTGATCACCGGGATGGTGATCAGGAAGATGATGAGGAGCACCAGCATCACGTCCACGAGGGGCGTGGTGTTGATGTCCGACATCGCCTTCGCTTCGCCCTCGTCGGCGCCCGATGGAACATTCATGGACATGCGCGGTTACCCTGGTAAAGGCGACGGGTTACTTGCGGGCTGCCGGTGCCGCTGCGCGGGCGCCGCCGCCGTCTGTTGCAACGCGGGCGCCACCCACCAGATAGGCGTGCAGGTCGGCTGCAAAGTTGCGCAACCCTTCCTGCAGGCTCTTGTTGCGGCGAAGCAGCCAGTTGTAGCCCATGACCGCCGGCACCGCGACGAAGAGGCCGATGGCCGTCATGATGAGCGCCTCACCGACGGGGCCTGCCACCTTGTCGATGCTCGCCTGGCCTGCGATGCCGATCGCGATGAGGGCGTGATAGATGCCCCACACCGTGCCAAAAAGGCCGACGAACGGCGCGGCCGATCCCGTGGTCGCAAGGAACCAGAGACCCGACTGCAGTTTGCCGTTGACGGCATCCACCGCGCGGGTGAGCGACATCGTGATCCACTCGTGCAGATCGATGTGGTCGGTCAGCCGACCCTCATGGTGCGTGGTCGCACGCAGGCCGTCTTCCGCGATGTTGCGGAAATCATCACCCTTCTTCAGGCGCTCGACGCCATCCTTGATCGAGGGCGCGGTCCAGAACTGCTTTTCGACGAGCTTCGCGGACCGGCGCAGCTTTCCCTGGTCCCAGAGCTTCGTCAGCATGATGTACCAGGAGCCGAGCGACATCAGCGCGAGGACGATAAGGGTTCCCTTCGCGACCCAGTCTCCCTGCGCCCAGAGCGCGGAGAGCCCATACGGGTTTTCTACAACAGCGGTGGCTTGATTTTCCATAGATTCCTCAAGGATCGATGATCAATTGGTCAGCTTGAAACGAACGTTGAACTGGAAGCACTGCTCGACGGGCTTGCCGTCTTCGGTGCCGGGCTTGAAGCGGGCACCGCGCGTCGTCCATTTGATGGCGGCCTCGTCGAGTCTCTCGAAGCCCGAACTCTTGGTAATGGTCGGTGTGCCCGCCAGCCGCCCCTGCTCGTTGATGCAGACGCGGACGGTGGAGGTTCCCTCTTCCTCCGCACGCTTCGAGGCGGGCGGGTAATAGTCCTCGGTTGGCTGGGAGCGCTTGTCCAGGCTCGGATTTTGGCGCACCACGGCACGGGGTGGCGGCGGCGGTGCCATGGGCACCGGCCGATCGGTGACATCGGTGATCGCGGTCGACGTGGTGGTGTCGACCGGAATCTGGATGTTCACTTCCGGGGGTGGCACTTCAACCGGCGGGCGCTCCATCTGGGGTGGAGGCGGCGGTGGAGGCGGCACATCCTGCTTCATCTCCTCGATGATGTCGGTCTGGATCGGAGGCGCGAGCACCTCCACGACCTTGCGGGCAAGACCATTGGCCAGCGCCCAGATGAGGCCGATATGGAATGCGACAATGAAAAGGAACACGACAATGCGTCGTGGTACGAAGGTCGAGTCGTGCGCGTAGGCGGCCATGTTTACTCGTGGACGCAGTTGATTGTCCGGACACCCGGCCGGGATCTGCGAGCGCGGCACGCTATACGCGTTTCCACTCTCACGCAACCCTTACCGACTATCCACCCGAAGGCGCTTCCCGGCGCCTGACCGCAATGGTCATCCCCCAGGGGAAGGTCACTGTAACCGCTGGCAACACGGCTTACAACTTTTAAGCATCTCATCATCGCGTGCACTTCGTTGCATTCCGCGTGAGTTACCGTGGTGATTCCTGATCCGTGATGGCGCCTTCCGACGCGCTGCTCACGACACGCGCGTACTTCGCGAGCACACCCGCTGTCGCATACGGCCTGCGCGGTTTCCAGACCCGCCGGCGACGCGCCCATTCCGCCCGCGACACTGCCGCGTCGATGCTGCGCGCCACCGCGTCGATCGTGATCTGATCGCCGCTGCGCAGCAAAGCGATCGGGCCACCCACTGCGGCCTCCGGGGAAACGTGACCGACCACGAAACCATGGCTGCCACCCGAGAAACGCCCATCCGTGATGAGCGCCACCTTGTCGCCGAGCCCGCGGCCCATGATGGCGCCCGTCGGGCTCAGCATCTCCCGCATCCCCGGGCCGCCGCGCGGCCCTTCGTGGCGGATGACCACGACATCGCCCGCCTTCACCTTGCCGGCGAGGATCGCGTGCGTGGCCGCTTCCTCGCCCTCGAAAACCCGGGCCTTTCCCGTGAATCGCAAACCCTCCTTGCCGGTGATCTTGGCGACCGCACCCTCGGGCGCGCAGTTACCATAAAGCACCACCAGGTGGCTGTCCTTCTTGATGGGATCCGCGAGCGGACGGACGATGTCCTGATTTGCCGGGTAGTCAGCGACCGCCTCGAGATTCTCCTGGAGGGTCTTGCCGGTCACGGTGAGGCAGTCGCCGTGAAGGCGGCCTGCATCGAGCAGACGTTTCATCAGCGGCTGGATCCCGCCGATCGCGATCAGCTCGGACATCAGATAGCGCCCGCTCGGGCGAAGATCGGCGAGTACGGGCACCCGTCGACCGATACGGGTGAAATCATCCAGATGGAGTTTCACGCGTGCGGCACGAGCGATCGCCAGCAGGTGCAGCACGGCGTTCGTCGAGCCGCCCAGCGCAATCGTCACCGTGATCGCGTTCTCGAATGCCTTGCGCGTCAGGATCTGCGAGGGGCGCAGCCCCTCTTTCGCCATCCGCACGACAGCTTCGCCTGCGCGCCGGCAGTCATCCTGCTTCGTCGTGCCAACGGCCTCCTGCGCCGAACTGCCCGGCAGCGAGAGCCCGAGCGCCTCCATGGCCGACGCCATCGTGTTGGCGGTGTACATGCCGCCGCAGCTGCCAGCCCCGGGAATTGCCGTGCGCTCGACCTCGAGCAGCGCCGCATCGCTCACCGTGCCGGCGGCGTGCCCGCCCACCGCCTCGAAAACCGACACGATATCGCGATGACAGGCGCCTGGCCGGATCGTGCCGCCGTAGACGAATACCGCAGGCCGATCGAGCCGCGCGATCGCCATCGCGCAGCCCGGCATGTTCTTGTCGCAGCCACCGATCGCCACGAAGCCATCGAAGCCTTCGGCACCGACGACGGTCTCGATCGAATCGGCAATCACCTCGCGCGATACAAGCGAATAGCGCATGCCGGGCGAACCCATCGAAATGCCGTCCGACACGGTGATCGTGTTGAAGATCACGCTCTTGCCGCCCGCCGCGTCGGCGCCGGCCGCTGCCTCCCGCGCGAGATCGCCGATGTGCATGTTGCACGGCGTGACATTCGCCCACGTCGAGGCAATGCCGATCTGCGGCTTGCCGAAATCAGCCTCCTTGAAGCCGACCGCGCGCAGCATGGCGCGTGATGGCGCCTGCTTCGCACCGTCGACGACGAGACGCGAGTACGCGCGGGGATCGATGTCCTTCCTGCTCACTTTCTTCATGTCCGCCTGTTCTTCATGCGATTGAAACCGATGGCACCCGCGGTGGTCATCGCGAGTGGCAGCGCGAGCGCCAGCTTGCCCCAGCCACGCTGCCAGTCTTCGAGCAGCTGGTAAGCCAGCATGCCCGCAGGTGGCGCGAGCATGCCGCGCACGCCCGTGAGCGTGACATGCACGCCCATGTAATGCTGGGCGCGTCCGCTCGTCGCGAAATCCGTGTGGCCGAGGTTCCAGCCAAGATTAGCACCGGCCATCGCAAATCCATACGTCAATGCTGCAAGCCACAGGAGCCACTGCCACTGCCCAACCACGGCCACACCGTAGAGCACGACCGCCGCCACCAGCGCCCGACATTGGCGCGCGCGATAGACGATGACATGCTCGCCGTCGAAGTAGCGCGCCCACCACGGCACGAAGAGCGGCAGCACGACGAGCGGCACCACCGCCAGCAAGGCAATCTGGCGACTGCCCGCCATCCCGAAATCGTCGGTAAGGATGACGACGAGCTGGGCGACGATCATGAGATTGCCGCCACCGAAGAGTCCCATCCAGACCATGTACTCGCGGAACGAGGGGTCCTTCGCGAGGATCTCGCGCACCATGCGCAGCGAGAACGCGTCGCTCTCGCCCGCCTCGGCGGTCTCATCGGCAAGCAGCCGGAATTCACGCCGCACCCGCGCGCGCCGGTAAAGATGCGCCGCCGCGAGCCCGCAGGCCGCAGCGGCACCGTACAGCCATCGTGGATCGAATGCGCGCGCCTTGAGCACCACGCCCGCGAGTGCGGCGGTGGAGGCCACCGCGAGAGAGCTCACGATCACGATGCGGCCTGTGATCCGCGCGAGTACCTGCCGCGGGTAGTTTGCTGTCCAGACCGCAGCGCGCACCGTGAGGATGCCGGCCCAGACCATGCGGGCCGCGAGAATCGAGACCACGGCGAACACGAGCCCCCCGCCCACGCGGGGCGCAAGCCCGATCAGCCCGACCAGCAGCGCGAACAGCGCCTGGAGGCGTGCGAGCAACTGCACCCGCGCGCGGCCGTGCGCAATGTTGGCCCAGGCGAAGCTCACGACATTCGAGAAGGCCGGCGCACCGCTCACGAGCGCCGTGGCGAGGTTCACCGCGAAGGGTGACGCCGTTCCCTGGAACCCTGTCTTGACGAGCACTGCCGCGGTCGCACCCTCGACCAGCCCGAGCGTGAGCCCGATGAGTGCCCAGGGCACGATCTCGCGCCGGAACATGACTTCGACCGACGTGCTCGGCTTGTCCTGTCTGCGCACGATTCAGCTGCCCGTGTCCGCAAATTTCTTTTCACGCAACGTGATGATCAGCACGCCGAGGAGCGTCAGCACGCCGCCGAGCGTGATGCGCGGCGTCAGCGCATCCCCCAGCAGCAGCACGCCGAAGATCACCGAAAACACCGGCGAGAGCACCGTCAGCGGCGCGATACTGGTCACCGGATAACGCTGCACGAGGAAAAAATACACCGTGTGCGCAAAGAGGCTCGAGAGTACCGCGGCATAGACGAGTGCACCCCATCCCACCCAGCCGGCCGAAACCAGAGTTTCACGCTGATCGCCCTCGACGACCAGCGAGAGCGCAAGCAACAGTGGCCAGCTGATCCAGGCGATCCAGGCCTGCAATTCGAGTGGCCGCATCGCTGGCAGGCGCTTGATGGCGATCAGGCCGAGTGAGCCGATGAAAGCCGCCCCGATCACGAAACCGAGGCTCAGGCGCTGGCCGAAGACCGCCGGATCGAAACCCATGACGCACACACCGAGGAAAGAGAGCCCGATTCCCGTCCAGCGGCGCCAGCGGACCCGCTCGCCGAGGAGCGCCACCGACAGCAACGTCGCAAACGGCACACCGAGCTGGGAGACGATAGCCACGGAGGAAATGTTGTCGGCCCGTGCGATCCCGATGAACAGCAGCGCGAAATGCAGGCCGCCGACGAGCAGGGCCACGACGATGATCGCGCCGGTCGCCTCGCCGTGCCAGCGCAGGAAGGGCAGCGTGAGGAGCGCGATCATGCCAAAACGCAGTGCCGTGAAGAGGATCGGCGGCATGTCGCCGACGCCGACTTTTGCAACGACGAGGTTCAGCCCCCAGATGAACGTGATGCCGAGGAGGTACAGGAAATGGCGTGGCGCAATTGCGATCATCCGCAGCGGGCGCGGATGAACCGATAGAGCGCGCGCACGCCCTGCGCTTCGGCCCCGATCGGTCGGCCCGGACGCTCCCTGGCGTTCCAGGCATAGACGTCGAGATGCAGCCAGCGCGGACTTGCCGTCACGAAGCGACGCAGGAAGAGCGCGGCCATGATCGAGCCGGCGAAGGCGTGCGCAGCCACATTGTTCAGATCCGCGACCTTGCTCGCGAGGTCCTCGTCGTAACCGGACCAGAGCGGCATCGGCCACAGCGGATCGTGCTCGCGCTCGGCGTGACCGCGCAGGTTCTCGAGCAGCCCGGCGTCATTGGCGTAGGCTGCGGGCAACTCGGGCCCGAGCGCGGTGCGTGCCGCGCCGGTCAGGGTGGCCATGTCGATCAGCAGGTCGGGGACTTCCGTGTCCGCCGCCGTGAGGGCATCGGCGAGGACGAGGCGCCCTTCGGCGTCGGTGTTGCCCACTTCCACCGTGAGCCCCTTGCGGGAACGCAGCACGTCTCCCGGTCTGTAGGCTGAACCACTGACCGCGTTCTCGACGGCGGGAATAAGCACGCGCAGGCGGACTGGCGCCTTCGTCTGCATGAGCAGATCGGCGAGCGCCAGCACACACGCCGCTCCGCCCATGTCTTTCTTCATCAGCAGCATGCCGGCGGAAGGCTTGATATCGAGACCACCGCTGTCGAAGCAGACGCCCTTGCCGACGAGTGTGACGCGCGGCGCAGCGGGTTCGCCCCACGACAGGTCGATCAGCCGCGGCGATCGTGCACTCGCCCGCCCGACGGCGTGGATCATCGGGTAACCCGCTGCCAGCGCATCCCCCTCGATGACGTCGATCCCCGCCCCATGAAGATGCGCGAGTTCGGTTGCCGCGCCTGCCAGTTCTGCCGGCCCAAGGTCATTGGCGGGCGTATTGACGAGATCGCGCGCCCGCGCCATCGCGCTGGCGGCAGCGCGGGCATAGCTGGCGTCAGCGCCTTCGGGTACTGCCAGCATCGAGTGGCCGGTGGCCGACCCATTGCGGTAACGTGAAAAACGATACGCGCCAGTCAACCAGCCGAGCGCAAACTGTGTCGCGGCCTCGCCGGGCAGCGGAGTCGCGACTCGCCAGAAGCCCGGCGGCAGACGCTCCGCGAGCGGCGTGGCGTGCCACAGGTTCAGTGCCTTCAGGTCATTCAGGTTGCCGAGGCCGACCAGCGCACCCTCCGCCCGTCCGTCAGACCCTGGCAACATGAGCACCCGGTGGCGCTCGCCGGCGAACTGGTTCGCGCGCACCCACTGCGCAACGGCGACCGGACGGTCGGCGAGCCAGCCTTCGACAGCCGCTTCAGGCAGCAACCATAGTGGCAGGGAGCCGGAGGTGGCGGCGGAGATGAGGTCGGCAGTCACGGATGTCATGGGCTCGCGCGGGCCTGACAGCTTACAGGATCGCCGCGTTGACAAGCACTTCCGGCTTGTGGTGTCATCAATGGCCTTGTGACCCACACGACCGTCGTCCTGCTGCCGCTCCTCCTTCTGTTCCTTGTGGACAGCAGGTGCGGGTCGCGCGTATAGCTTTCAACAGGCGGACGAGCGAAGAATCAGAACCCCGCACCGGCCAGGCCGCTGCGGGGTTTTTTATGTTTTCACAACCCATGCTGGAGTCGAAGTGATGAAGCTGTTCTCGCAGAAAGACGTAGACCGCAAGGCGCTCTCGGGCGCGCGCATCGCCGTGATCGGTTACGGCAGCCAGGGCCGCGCGCATGCGCTGAACCTGAAGGACAGCGGCTTCGATGTCGTCGTCGGCGTGCGTCGCGGCGGCGACAGCTGGAAGAGCGCGAAGAAGGACGGTCTCGCGGTCGCCGAGCCTGCCGCGGCTGTCATCGGCGCCGGGCTCGTCGCGATGCTGACACCCGACCTCACGCAGAAGGCAGTCTACAAGGCGATCGAGAAGAACCTCGCGAAGGGCGCAACCCTCCTCTTCGCGCACGGCTTCAACATCCACTTCAAGCAGATCCGGCCGCGCAAGGACCTCGATGTGGTGCTGATCGCCCCGAAGGGCCCGGGTGGCCTGGTGCGTCGCCAGTACCAGCAGGGCCGTGGTGTGCCCTGCCTCATCGCCGTCTTTCAGGACCCGAGTCGCAAGGCCTTCGCGAAGGCGCTCGCCTATGCGCATGGCATCGGCGGCACGCGCGGCGGGGTGCTGAAGACCACGTTTGCCGAGGAAACCGAGACCGACCTCTTCGGTGAGCAGGCCGTGCTGTGCGGTGGGACCACCGAACTCGTGGTCAGGGGCTTCGAGACACTCGTCGAGGCGGGCTACCAGCCTGAAGTCGCGTACTACGAGTGCCTGCACGAACTGAAGCTCATCGTCGACCTGCTGCACGAGGGCGGACTCGCGAAGATGCACAAGTTCGTCAGCGAAACCGCCAAGTACGGTGACCTGACCCGGGGTCCGCGCATCGTGAACGCTGCGACGAAGAAGGAAATGCGCAAGATCCTCAAGGAAATCCAGCAGGGCAAATTTGCGCGGCAGTGGATCAGTGAGAATGCGAAGGGCCGCAGGAAGTACGACCGGCTGATGAAAAAGGACCTCACCCACAAGATTGAGAAGGTGGGCGCCGCGCTGCGCGCGCGCATGCCCTGGCTGTCCGAAGAGCGGGCCTGAGGGCCGCGTGGAGCGATCATGAACAGTCCGGATCACGTCCTGATTTTCGACACGACACTGCGCGATGGCGAGCAATCGCCCGGCTGCAGCATGACCCAGCCCGAGAAGCTCAGGATGGCCCGCGCGCTCGCCGAGCTCGGGGTCGATGTGATCGAAGCGGGCTTTCCGGCCGCCTCGCGTGGCGACTGGGACTCCGTGAACGCGATCGCGCGCGAGGTGCACGGCCCGGTGATCTGCGCGCTCGCGCGCTGTCACCGTGCCGACATCGAGCTCGCGGCAAAGGCGCTCAAGGACGCTCCGCGCCACCGCCTGCACGTATTCCTCGCGACCAGCGCGATCCATCGCGAGCACAAGCTCAACATGGCGAAGGACGAGATCGTCAGGAGCGCGGTCGAGGGCGTGAAGATCGCGCGGGAATTCTGTGATGACGTCGAGTTCTCGCCGGAGGACGCCTCGCGCACCGAACTGGAGTTTCTCGCCCAGGTCGTGGAGGCGGCAATCGACGCCGGTGCGACCACCGTCAATATTCCCGACACGGTCGGTTACACGGTGCCTGACGAGTTTGGCGAGCTGTTCCGCTACCTGCGCAAGCACGTCCGCGGCATCGAGCGCGCGCGCCTTTCGGTGCACTGTCACGACGATCTCGGCATGGCGGTCGCCAACAGCCTGACGGCCGTCGTCGCGGGGGCGCGCCAGATCGAGTGCACCGTGAATGGCATCGGCGAGCGCGCGGGCAACTGTTCGCTCGAGGAAGTGGTGATGGCGCTGAAGACGCGCGAGGCGTTCTTCAACCTGCGCACGAACATCAACACCACGCGCCTCTATCCCACCTCGCGCCTGTTGTCGAACATCGTGGGCATGCCGATTCCGCGCAACAAGGCGGTGGTCGGCGAGAACGCCTTCGCGCACGAATCTGGCATCCATCAGCACGGCATGCTCAAGCACCATTCGACTTACGAGATCATGCGGCCCGAGACCGTCGGCCTGTCGCGCTCGAACCTCGTGCTCGGCAAGCACAGCGGGCGCCACGCGTTCCGCGAGCGCGTGCAGCAGCTCGGTTTCGAGCTCGACGAGCTCGAGTTCAACCGCGTGTTCGCCGAGTTCAAGGCGCTCGCCGACAGGAAGAAGGAACTGTTCGATGGCGACATCGAGGCACTCGTGTTGCGCGCGGAGGGTTCCGCGACGGGCCCCTGGACGATCGAGGACCTGCAGACCACGGCCGGCGGCGGCGCGCCGGCGCGCGCCAGCGTGCGATTGCGCCATGCCGATGGCCACGTCGTCGAGCGCGGCGTATCCGGCGACGGCCCGGTGGACGCCGCGATCAAGTCGATCGAAGCCGCAACCGGCATCGACGCGGCGCTGCGCAAGTTCGAACTGCGCAGCGTGTCGGCTGGCGAAGATGCCCAGGGCGAGGCGATCGTCTACGTGGAATACAACGAGCGTACGTATCGCGGCTCGAGCGTCAGCACCGACATCGTCGAAGCGAGCGCGCGCGCGTTTCTCGAGGTGATTAACCGCATCGAGCTCGCCCGCAAGGCGGGCGCGCGCGTGCGCGACGAGCGGACCGGCAGCGCCCGCATCGCCCAGGCTGCCGTATGAAGACGATGTTCGAGAAGGTGTGGGACCGCCATGTGGTGGTCCCCGAAACGACCGACACGCCGGCCGTGCTGTTCATCGACCTGCACCTCACGCATGAGGTCACCTCACCGCAGGCATTTCAGCTCTTGCGGGAGCGCAAGCTCAAGGTCCGGCGCCCCGACCTGACCCTCGCGACGATGGACCATTCGACGCCCACGCGCACCGAGCAGGTGTTCGGCGGGGCGCCGTTCACGATCGAGTCCGCGGCTCGGCAGGTCCATCAGCTCGAGAAGAACTGTGCCGAATTCGGCATCGAGCTGCTCGGCATGCGCCACGAACTGCGCGGCATCGTGCACATCATCGGACCCGAGCTCGGCCTCACGCAGCCCGGCAGCACGATTGTCTGCGGCGACAGCCACACGAGCACGCACGGCGCTTTCGGCGCCCTCGCCTTCGGCATTGGCAGCACCGAAGTCGGGCACGTCTTCGCCTCGCAGTGCCTGCTGCAGCGCCGGCCGAAGACGCTCGCGGTCGAGATCGCGAACGCGCTTTCGCCGGGCGTCACGGCGAAGGACCTCATTCTCGGCATCATCGGCAGGATTGGTGTCGGGGGCGGTACCGGACACGTGCTGGAATACCGGGGCGCGGCCATCCGGGCGATGAGCATGGAAGAGCGCATGACGGTGTGCAACATGAGCATCGAGGCGGGCGCACGCGCAGGCATGATCGCACCCGACGACACGACTTTCGCGTACCTGAAGGGCCGACCGCGCGCTCCGCAGGGCGCTGCCTGGCACGAGGCTGTTGCCCGATGGCGGGAACTGCCAACCGACGCCGGTGCCCGCTTCGACGCGAGCGTGAACATCGACGCGGCGACCCTCGAGCCGATGATCACCTATGGCACGAACCCCGGAATGGTCGTGCCGATCTCGGCAACCATTCCTTCCCGCGCCGGCGACCCGGTGTTCGACAAGGCGCTCGCCTACATGGGCCTCACGGCCGGCGAACCCATCCAGAACCAGCCGGTCAATGTCGTATTTCTCGGCAGCTGCACCAACGGCCGCATTTCCGATCTGCGCGCCGCGGCAAGCGTCTTGCGCGGCCGCAAGGTTGCAAAGGGCGTACACCTGCTCATCGTGCCGGGCTCACAGCAGGTCAAACGTGAAGCGGAGAAGGAAGGGCTCGACCGGGTCTTCCTCGAGGCCGGCGCCGACTGGCGGGAATCCGGCTGCTCGATGTGTCTCGGCATGAATGGCGACACGGTACCGAAGGGTGAGTACTGCGTCAGCACGAGCAATCGCAACTTCGAAGGCCGCCAGGGCGTGGGCGCACGCACCCTGCTCGCCAGTCCGCTCACGGCGGCGGCCACCGCGATCCGCGGCCGGGTCACCGACCCCCGCGACCTGCTGAACGGGTAAGACACATGACCGCGATCCAGACCATCCGCTCCAGAACTGTCGTGCTCGCCTCGACCAACATCGACACCGATCAGATCATGCCCGCGCGCTTTCTCACCACCACGACGCGGGAGGGGCTCGGCAAGCAGTTGTTCGCCGACTGGCGCTACGATGCCAGCGGCACGCCGAAGCCGGATTTCGTGTTGAACCAGCCGGCTGCAACGGGATGCCAGGTGCTGGTCGCCGGCCGCAACTTCGGCTGTGGCTCCTCGCGTGAACACGCGCCGTGGGCGCTGGTCGACTACGGTTTCCGGGCCGTCGTGAGCACGGAGATCGCCGACATCTTCCGCAACAATTCGCTCAAGAACGGCCTGTTGCCCGTGATTGTCGATGCGCAGACGCACGCCTGGCTGATCGCCAATCCCGGCGCCGAAGTCACGATCGACCTCGCGAGTTGCACGCTCACGTTGCCCACAGGGACCGCAGTGAAATTCCCCATCGATTCGTTCGCACGCTACTGCCTGTTGAACGGTGTCGACGAACTCGGTTACCTGCTCTCGAAGGACGCCGCAATCACTGCCTACGAGCAGCGCCTGCGATGAAGGCGCTGATCGCGGTACTCGGCGGCGACGGAATCGGCCCGGAAGTGACGGCGGAAGCCGTGCGCGTCCTCGAAGCGATCGCGGCCCAATTCGGGCACGACTTCGAGCTGGCACCCGCGTTCTTCGGTGGCGCAGCCATCGATCTGCACGGCGACGGACTGCCGGCGGCGACCTTGTCGCTGTGCCGTCGTGCCGACGCGGTACTGCTCGGCGCGATCGGCGGACCGAAGTGGAGCGCGCCCGATGCGAAGGTGCGCCCCGAATCAGCCTTGCTGGCACTGCGGCGCGAGCTCGGCGTCTATGCGAACCTGCGGCCCGTCGCCGTTCATCCGGCCCTGCGCGATGCGTCACCCATCCGGTCGGAAATCGTCGATGGCGTGGACTTCGTGTTCGTGCGGGAGCTCACTGGCGGAATCTATTTTGGCGAGAAGCGCCGCACGGCGACCGACGCCACCGACGTCTGCACCTATTCAGTCGCAGAGATCGAGCGCGTCACGCGCGTCGCCGGCACCCTCGCCCGGGCGCGCCGCAAGCATGTGACGTCGATCGACAAGTCGAACGTGCTCGAGACCTCACGCCTCTGGCGCGCGGTGGTGGAACGCCTCATGAGCGCGGAGTTCCCCGACGTGAAGTTCGAGCACATGCTGGTCGATGCAGCCGCGATGCACCTGATCCGCCGCCCGCGCGATTTCGACGTGCTGCTCACCGAGAACATGTTCGGTGACATCCTGACCGATGAAGCCTCGATGCTCGCCGGGTCCCTCGGCATCCTGCCCTCGGCATCGCTCGGCGACGGACGGCGCGGCCTCTTCGAGCCGATCCACGGCTCCGCGCCCGACATCACGGGCCGCGGCATCGCCAACCCGCTCGGCACGATTCTCTCTGCCGCGCTCCTCCTGCGGCATTCCCTTGGGCTCGAGACGGAAGCGCGCGCGATCGAGCGGGCGGTGAGCACCGCCCTCGACGCCGGAGCCCGCACGGCGGATATTGTTGCGCGCGGCGCAAAGACGCTGACCACCAGTGAAATGGGCACTGCGGTCATCGAAGCGTTGCGGGCCAGATAAGGGCAACGGGCAGCGAGCGACGGGCTGCGGGCCACTCGTCGCCGCGCCTCTGGCTCGCAGCGCGTCGCCCGCAGCGCCTCGCGCCCGTCGCCCGCAGCGCCTCGCGCCCGTCGCCCGCAGTCAGCCCCTCGCCCGCACGAGCGCCTGCGCGAGATCCGCACGCAGGTCCTCGAACGCCTCGATCCCCACCGACAGCCGCAGCAGTCCGTCGACGAGCCCCGCGGCGGCGCGCGCGGCGGGGTCCATCGCAGCGTGCGTCATGGTCGCCGGATGCGCGACCAGACTCTCGACCCCGCCGAGCGACTCGGCGAGCGAGAAGAGTTCGAGGCCATCGACGAACCGGCGCACGGCGGCGGTGCCGCCGGCCAGCTCGATGGATACCATGGCGCCGAAGCCGCGCTGCTGGCGCTTGGCGATGTCGTGTCCGGGGTGCGTCGCGAGCCCGGGGTAATACACTTTCGCGACACCAGTCTCCCGGCTGAGCCATTCCGCGAGACCCTGCGCATTGCGCTCATGGATTGCGAGCCGCGCGTGCAAGGTGCGCACGCCGCGCAGCGTGAGAAAGCTGTCGAATGGCGAGCCGGTGAGCCCAAGGCAGTTCGCCCACCAAGTGAGTTGTTCGGCGTGCTCGGCCGTCTTCGCGACCACCGCGCCGCCGACGACGTCGCTGTGGCCGTTCAGGTACTTGGTGGTGGAATGCACGACGAGATCCGCGCCGAGCGCGATCGGCTGCTGCCACGCCGGTGACAGGAAGGTATTGTCGACCGCAACGAGCGCACCGGCCTTGCGTCCACGCGCAGCCAGCGCTGCGATATCGGAGATGCGCAGCAACGGATTGCTTGGCGTTTCGATCCAGAGGAGCGCGCAAGGCCGCGACAGCGCGGCGTCCACCGCAGCGGCATCACCGAAGTCCACGAAATCGACTTTCATCTCGCCACGGCGCTGCCAGGCCGAGAACAGGCGAAACGTGCCGCCATAGCAGTCGTGCGCAGCGACGATGCGGCTCCCCGCGGGCAGCAGGTGACCCACTACGGTGATGGCTGCCATGCCGGTTGCGGTGACAACTGCACCGGCACCACCTTCGAGATCTGCGAGCGCATCGGCGAGCAGATCGCGCGTCGGATTACCGGAACGCGTGTAGTCGTACTTGCGCTTTTCGCCAAACTTGTGGAAAGCGAAAGTCGAGGTGAGATGGATCGGCGGCACGACAGCGCCGGTGGTTTCGTCGGTTTCAAGGCCCGCGCGCACGGCGCGCGTGGTTTCGGCAAGACGATCGGTCACGCAATACTCCCGGTCAAGGCGTCGAAAACAGGTTTCAGCTGGGCGGTTTCCTTGAGAAAGGCGTCGTGGCCGTAGACCGACGAAATCTCGTGCAGTCTCGCGTTCGCGAGCCGCGCGACGAGGCGTCGCATGTCGGTCACCGGCACGAGCTGATCTTCGCGCACGGCCACGGCGGTCGTCGGCACGAAGATGCGGCCGGCGTCGACCCGGTGCAGGTCGATGGATTCCGACAGGCACAAGAAGGCCTCGGGCCGGTGACGCGCCGCATAGTCGGCGCCGCGCGCAAACAGGTATTCCTCGACCGGGAAGACCACGCCCTGTTCACCCACTCGCGGTGCACCCGAGAATCGGGCCGCAAATTCCTCCTGGCTGCGATAGGTCGCCATCGCGAGCGCACGCGCAATCTGCAGGCCCTCCGCGCCGCGTCCGCAGTCGGCGGCGAAGCGCAGCACGCGCCGTTCCACACTGCGCCAGGCGGTCGCCATCGGATGCGCACGGTCGGCCGCGCTGATCGTGACGATCTCGCTCACCCGGTCCGGATAGCGCTCGGCAAACGCAAGCGCCACCATGCCACCATAAGAAGCGCCGACGATCGCGTGCAGCGCCTTCACACCGAGGTAGTTGACGAGCCGCAGCAGCAGATCTGCCTGGTCATAGGTCGATACGCTCGGAAAGGGCTCGCCGGGGCGCGGCCCCGTCGTTTCGCCACTGCCGCCGAGATAGTCGAACGAGAGCACCCGGACGAGCGAGGCATCCAGCACGCGCCCCGGCCCCACGATCTCGCCCCACCAACCCTCGCCCGGCTTGTCACCGTAGACACGCCGGTGCGCGGAGATGCCGCCGAGCGTGGCCACCACGGGCGCATTCGCCGGGCCGCTCAGCCGCCAGGCCACATGCACGCCGGACAGGCGGGCCCCGTGATGGAGGGCAACCTCACCGGGAACTTCCAGCACGCCTTCACGGGCAACCACACGCGACCGATCGGTCGCGGCCGATGCAAGTTCTGAATCGAATCGGGTCAGATGCTCCACCTCAAGTGCCCCTTCCAGTCATCGGCACTCCTGCGGCGAGCACCCGCGCTTGGCGGGGTGTCTGGCATCCATCCGCGGGCTTCGCAGCCCGACGGCTCTGCCAACCGCTCATCTGACGGCACGCGCTGCGGCCGCAGGAGTTGGCACCGGGCGAACGGGTTGGGCTCGCTGGTTGCCCCGGCTTCCAAGGGCCTGTCCCTCAGCCGGTCTCGATGAGTGCCGTGAAGTCTAGGGTGCGCCCTGCCCGCTGGTCAAGAACTGCCCCTTTCGCGTCCACGACACGGGTCTGGACAGCAACTGTCCAATGCGTTAATGTATTAATGCATTAATACACTTGATCGCACTCAATGAAACCCCACCTGAACGTTTCTGCCCGGCAGGAAGCGCAACACGAACGCAACCTCTACGCGGCAGTGCTGACGCTGCGTACGCTCGACGAGTTGCGCGCCTTCTTCCGCGATCTGTGCACGCCGGCCGAGATCGAGGCCATGGCCGACCGCTGGGCAGTGGTTGAATGCCTCGGGCGTGGCCTGCCCTATCGCGAGATCCATCGCGTGACGGGGGTCAGCATCACGACCATCGGGCGCGTCGCACGCTATCTGTCGGAGGGCAATGGCGGCTACACCACCGCCGCGCAGCGCATCAATGGATAGGGACATGCGCGAGCGCGACACGCGCCTCAAGCTGGCCGTGCAGAAATCCGGCCGGCTGACCGACCCCTCGCTCGACATGCTCGCGCGCTGTGGCCTCAAGCTCTCCCGCGGCAAGGACCAGCTGATGGGCTTCGGCGAGAACATGCCGCTCGACGTGCTGTTCGTGCGCGATGACGATATCCCGGACCTCGTGCAGGAAGACGTCTGCGATCTCGGCCTCGTCGGCCTGAACGTGATCGAAGAGAAGCGCCTCGCGCTCGCGGCGCGCGGCATCCGGGCGAGCTTCGAATGCCTGCGCCTGCTCGACTTCGGGCGCTGCCGGCTTTCCATCGCCGTGCCGGAGGGTGCTGCCTGGACGGGCGCCGCGTCCCTGGCCGGCAAACGGATCGCCACCACCTACCCCAACCTGCTCGCGCAGTTCCTCGCTCAACAGGGTGTCGCGGCGCAGATCGTCACGCTCTCGGGCGCAGTCGAAATTGCACCGAGGCTCGGACGGGCGGATGCGATCTGCGATCTCGTCTCGACCGGCTCCACGCTCGCCGCCAATCACCTCGAGGAAGTCGAGACAGTGCTCGAGAGTCACGCCGTGCTGATCCGCACGCCAGTCGCACTGGCGCCAGCCAAGACCGAGTGGGTCGAGCGCTTGCTGATGCGCATCGAGGGCGTGCAGCAGGTCAGGGAGAGCAAGTACATCATGCTGCACGCGCCACGCTCGGCACTCGCCGAGATCCGCCGCCTGCTGCCGGGCAGCGAGTCCCCGACCATCATTCCGCTCGAAGGCCACCCGGACAAGGTCGCAATACACGCGGTCTGCCGCGAAAATGTCTTCTGGGAAACACTCGAGAGCCTCAAGCGCGCGGGCGCCAGCGCGCTCCTCGTGCTGCCGGTGGAGAAGATGCTGGCGTGAGCGCGATCGCCATCCACGACTGGGCGCAACTGGCGGCTTCGGCCCGCGCACAGCTCCTCTCCCGGCCACGTATGGGCGCAGACCATGTGCACGCCGAGGCGCGCTCGATCGTCGACGCCGTGCGCGCCGAAGGAGATGCGGCCGTGCGGCGTTTCACGGCGCGCTTCGACAAGGTACCTGTCAACCGCCTCGAGTCCTTGCGTGTCACCCCCGCGGAGTTCACGGTCGCACGCAGCACGCTCGCACCGCGCGAAATCGTCGCCCTCGAACGCGCCATCGCCAACGTGGAGGCGTTCCATGCAGCGCAGCAACCCGCGTCGCTGTCGATCGAGACGATGCCCGGAGTACGTTGCGAACAGGTGCTGCGACCCATCCCGGCGGTCGGGCTCTATGTGCCCGCGGGCTCCGCCCCGCTGCCCTCGGCGGTGATCATGCTGGCGGTGCCTGCGCGACTGGCGGGCTGCCGGCAGCGCGTGTTGTGCACGGCGCCGGATCGCGAGGGCCGTGCCAACGCGGCGGTGCTGGTGGCTGCAGCGCTGTGCGGCGTCGACACCGTCTTCCGGATCGGCGGCGCTCAGGCGATTGCCGCGCTCGCCTACGGAACCGAATCCGTGCCGAAGGTCGACAAGATCTTCGGGCCCGGCAATGCCTGGGTCACGGCGGCCAAGCAGATCGTGGCAGCGGATCCGGCGGGTGCTGCGATCGATCTCCCGGCAGGTCCATCCGAAGTGCTCGTGATTGCGGACAATTCGGCTCGTGCAGATTTCGTCGCCGCAGACCTCCTCGCGCAGGCCGAGCACGACCCACTCGCCCAAGCGATCCTCGTTACCGACTCTCTGTCCCTCGCGACCGCGGTCGTGGCCGAGGTCGACCGGCAGCTGCCACGACTCAACCGCCAGTCCATCCTCGTGCGCTCGGTCCAGGCGATGCGCGTCATCGTGGTTGCAGACCTCGCCACCGCCAT
>WBZY01000414.1_pt1 | contig 17781 bp, 22 predicted proteins | sample 5204191 | NCBI WGS metagenome assembly WBZY01 (sample SAMN12344363, study PRJNA552823) | activated sludge metagenome | biome: Activated sludge suspended growth; feature: Anammox Sidestream; material: Wastewater; isolation source: activated sludge from anammox sidestream of wastewater treatment...
GCGGGCCGGCTGACCGGCGACGCCGCGCGCGTGACGCCGCTGCTCCTGCTCCTCCGGAAGTACGTGCGGGGCGCGCGGCTGGTCCGCATCTACCAGCCGTCGCGGCTGGAGCGCGTCGCCTTCCTCCGCTTCGCCAAGTTCGTCCCCACCGGCGCGGCCGAGCCGCCGGGCGACGAAGCCCTCGGCCCCGCTGGCGGCGGACTCGCCCCTCCGCTCCGGCACGCCGCCCGCCTCCATCGTCTCGCATCCCTCTCGCGCCGACACGTCCACGACGATACCGGCCGCAGCGCGCCTGTCGCTTCCCCGGTCAGCCGCTATGCTCGCGTAGTTCCGGGGGTTTCATGGCCTCGGGCAACCGCTTCAAGGACAGCCGCCAGCTCGAGTACATGCGCAGCGGCGACGAGACCTTCCTGACCACGAAGGTCGACGCGGTCTTCAACTGGGGCCGCAAGTACTCGATGTTCCTGTACCCGTTCGTGACGGCGTGCTGCGGCATGGAGTTCATGTCGGTCGCCGGGCCCCGCTACGACCTCGACCGCTTCGGCTGCGCGCTGCCCCGCTTCTCGCCGCGCCAGGCCGACCTGCTGATGGTGGTGGGCACGATCAGCCACCGGCAGGCGCCCATCCTGAAGAAGATCTACGACCAGATGGCGGAGCCGAAGTGGGTGATCGCCTTCGGCGCCTGCACCTGCTCGGGCGGCCCGTACAACAACTACGCCACGGTCCAGGGCATCGACACGATCATCCCGGTGGACGTCTACATCCCCGGCTGCCCGCCGCGGCCCGAGGCGGTCCTCGACGGCCTGATGAAGCTCCAGGACCGCGTGCAGGCCGAGCGCGTGCCCGCCCAGGGCCGGCACAAGGAGCTCGAGGAGCTCCGCCTGCCGGTCGTCGAGAAGCCGGTCCCGTAGCAAACCCCCGAGCGGGGCGGCGGGCGCTCCGATCCGGGCCGGAGAGACGAGGAGGTCGCCTTGGCGGCGGGTGGTCGCTTCGACCTGGTGGTGGTGGGCGCCGGCCCGGGCGGCTACGTGGGCGCGATCCGCGCCGCCCAGCTCGGCCAGAAGGTGGCGGTGGTCGAGGAGGACCGGCCGGGCGGGGTGTGCCTCAACTGGGGCTGCATCCCCTCGAAGGCGCTGCTCACCGGCGCCGAGCTGGTCGAGACGCTGCGCGCGCACGGGCCTACCTTCGGCGTCGTCGCCGGCGAGCTGCGGCTCGACTACGGCCGGGCGATCGACCACAGCCGCAAGGTGGCCGACCGCCTGTGCAAGGGGGTGGAGTCGCTCCTCGAGAAGCACCGGATCACGCTGGTGCGCGGGCGCGGGCGCCTCGCCGGCCCGACCTCGGTGGCCGTCACCGGCGCCGGCGAGGGTCTGCTCGAGGCCGCGAACGTCGTGCTCGCGACCGGCTCCGCCGAGTGGACGCCGCCCGGCATCGAGGTGGACGGCCGGCGCGTCCTGACCTCGCGCGAGGCGCTCGCGTCGAAGACGATCCCGGGCTCGCTGCTGGTGATCGGCGCCGGCGCGGTCGGGGTCGAGTTCGCCTACGTCTACGGCTGCTACGGCGCGCAGGTCACGGTGATCGAGATGGCGGGCCAGATGCTGCCCGGGGCGGACCCCGACGTGGCGCAGGCGCTCGAGCGCGAGTTCCGGCGCAAGCGGATCGCCGTGCGCACCGGCACGCGCTTCGAGGAGCTGAAGGTCGAGCCCGACGGCGTGCGCGTGCGGGTGCGCACGGGCGAGCGGGAGGAGGAGCTGCGCGCCGAGCAGGTGCTGGTGGCGATCGGGCGCCGGCCGCTCTCGGCCGACCTCGGGCTCGAAGCGGCCGGCGTCGCCACCGACGCGAAGGGCTTCGTCACGGTCGACGCGCGCCTCGTGACGAGCGTGCCGAGCGTGCGCGCGATCGGCGACCTCGCCGGCGCACCCCTGCTCGCGCACAAGGCGAGCGAGGAGGGCGTCGCCGCGGCCGAGTGGATCGCCGGCCGCGAGCGGCCCGCCGTCGACCCCGAGAAGATCCCGGGCTGCATCTACGCGCAGCCCCAGGTGGCCTGGATCGGGCTCACCGAGGCGCAGGCGAAGGAGCGCTACGGCGAGGTGCGCGTGGGCCGCTTCCCCTTCACGGCCTCGGGCAAGGCGGTGGCGTCGGCGCACACGGCGGGCTTCGCGAAGGTGGTGGCGGAGCCGCGCTTCGGGCAGATCGTGGGCGCCCACCTGGTCGGCCACGGTGCGACCGAGCTGATCGCCGAGCTCTCGCTCGCGATGACGCTCGAGGCGACGACGGCCGAGATCGGCGCCACCTCGCACGCGCACCCGACGCTCTCCGAGGCGATCCTGGAGGCGTCGCTGGCCGCCGAGGGGCGCTCGCTCAACTTCTGACCCGCGGCCACGCGAAGGAGAGGGACGCATGTCGGTGACGGTGGAGCTGCCGCAGCTCGGCGAGAGCGTGGTCGAGGGCACGATCGCACGCTGGCTCGTGCGCGAGGGCGAGTCCGTGAAGCGCGACCAGCCGCTCGTCGAGGTCACCACGGACAAGGTCGACGCCGAGATCCCGTCGCCCGAGGACGGCGTGGTCGAGAAGATCCTGGTGGCGGAGGGCGAGACGGTCGCGGTCGGCACGGCGCTGCTCCGCCTCGCGGCGGGTACGCAGACGGCGGGAGCGGCGGCAGGCCGCGGCAAGCCGGAGGCGAGCGCGGGCGAGCGCGGGGCCGGCACGCCGGCAGCCCCGGCGCGCCAGGCGTCCGATGCCGCGGCGCAGGCGCCGGAGGTGCGCGCGACACCGGCCGCGCGCCGGCTCGCGGAGGCCGAAGGCGTGTCGCTCGCCGCGGCGACCGCGACCGGCCCCGGAGGCCGCGTCAGCAAGGCCGACGTCGAGCGCGCTCGGGTCGCGAAGCCCGCTGCTTCGACTCCCGCTGCCGCGGAGCCCGACGCTGCGGAGCCCGCTGCCGCGCGGTCCGCTGTACGTGCTCCGGAGGCGGCGGCCGGCGAGGGGGGCGAGACGCGCGCGGTCGCGGCGTTCCTCCCCGCGGGCGGCAAGCGTCCGCCCTATCTCTCTTATCAGCTCCAGCCCGGCGACCGGCTGATCCCGATGACCCCGCTGCGCCGGATCGTCGCCGAGCACATGGTGCTCTCGAAGCAGCTCGCGCCCCACGTCGGCACCGTCGCCGAGGTGGACATGCACGGCGTCGTCAAGCTGCGCGACGCGCACAAGCGCGCCTTCCAGGAGGCGCACGGCTTCGGGCTCACCTACCTGCCCTTCATCGTCCACGCGGCGGTGCAGGCGCTCCGCGAGTTCCCGCGTCTCAACGCCTCGGTGCTCGAGGACGCCATCGTCGAGAAGAAGGCGATCCACGTCGGTGTCGCCGTGGAGACCGAGAAGGGGCTGGTGGTGCCGGTCGTCCGCCAGGCCGAGCGGCTCTCGCTGCTCGGGCTTGCGGAGGCGATCGAGGACCTGTCGAGCCGCGCGCGCGCGAAGCGCCTCTCGCCCGACGAGCTGCGCGGCGGAACCTTCACGGTCTCGAACCCCGGCCGGCACGGGAACCTCTACGGCTTCGCGATCATCAACCAGCCGCAGGTCGGGATCCTGCGCATGGGCGAGATCGTGCGGCGGCCGGTGGTGCGGGAGCTGGACGGCGCGGAGGCGATCGTGATCCGCCCGATCCTGCACCTGGCGCTCTCCTACGACCACCGCGCCGTCGACGGCGCCCCCGCGAACGCCTTCCTCCACCACGTGCGCACGCTGCTGGAGGGGGCGGCCTTCGAGCTGTGAGGCGTGGGGGCCTCGCGGTCGAGTGGCTCGGCCGGGTCCCCTACGCCGAGGCGCTGGCGCTCCAGGAGCGGCGCATCGAGGCGCGCCGGCGCGGCGAGGCCGGCGACGCCCTGCTGCTCCTCGAGCACCCCCCGGTGATCACCCTCGGTCGGCGCGGGCGCGAGGAGCACGTGCTGGCGCCGCCCGAGGCGCTCGCAGCCCGCGGCATCGAGGTGCACCGGGTCGCCCGCGGCGGGGACGCCACCTATCACGGCCCGGGCCAGCTCGTGGGCTACCTGGTGGTGGACCTGGCGGCCCGCGGCGAGGCCGACGCGGGCGCGCTCCTGCGCCGCATCGAGGCCGCCCTGGTCCGGGCGCTCGGCGCGCTCGGTGTGGAGGGCTACACGCGGCCGGGCCAGACCGGTGTCTTCGCGACGCCCGGCGCACCGGGGCCGGCGCGCAAGGTGGCCTCGATCGGGGTCGGGCTGCGGGGCTGGATCTCCTGGCACGGCTTCGCGCTCAACGTGACCCTCGACCCCGCCGCCTTCGACCTGATCGTGCCCTGCGGCCTGCGCGACGTGGCGATGACCTCGCTCGCCCGCGAGCTCGGCGCATCGGCGCCCGCGGACCTCGAGGCGTGGGCGCGCCGCGTCGTCGCCGATCGCTTCGCGGAGGCGTTCCCGGCCCCGGATCGTCTCGCCGCAGCCGCAGCCCTCCGCTAGGCTGCACCTACGATGACCGCGCGCGTCGTCAAAGTGAAGCGCCGCGAGAACACGGGCTGGTTCGAGTGGACCTACCTGCCCGCCATCCTGTGGGGCCTCGTCGTCACCAGCCGGCACTTCTTCCGCAACCTCGCCGGCTTCCTGTCGGGCCGGCCGACCGCCTTCGTCGTGCAGTATCCCGAGGAGCGCCTCGACTACCCCGATGCCTTCCGCGGCATGCCGGTGCTGGTGGCGCTCGACGACGGCCTGCCGCGCTGCGTCGCCTGTGGCCTGTGCGAGTTCGCGTGCCCGACCGACTGCATCTCGATCGTACCGGGCGAGCTTCCCGAGCGCGGCATCGAGCGCTGGCCCGAGGCCTTCGACATCGACATGTCGCGCTGCATGTTCTGCGGCCTGTGCGAGGAGGCCTGCCCCGAGGAGGCGATCGTGATGAGCCGCCAGGTGGAGCTCGCGACCTACGACCGGGCGCCCATGACCTACCACAAGGAGCAGCTCCTGGTGCCCGGGTCGCTCCTGAAGCGCCGCCTCGAGTTCCTGCGCGCCGAGTACGAGCGCAGCCATGCGCCGGTGGAGCCGCGGCGCTGATGGAAGACCTCGGATCTCCGGCCCTGCGCCGCCTGCTCGACGCCCACGGCAGTGCGCTCGCCGCCACCCACGCGCAGCACGGCGACGCGACCGCGATCGTCGACGCCGGGCGGGTGGTCGAGGTCCTGCGCTTCCTGCGCGACGACCCGGGCTGCGGCTTCGACATGCTCGCGGACCTGTGCGCGGTGGACTACCTGCGCCATCCCGATCACGCCGGCCCGCGCTTCGAGGTGGTCTACCACCTGCTCTCGACGACGACCCTCCAGCGCCTCCGGGTCAAGGCCGGGGTGCCGGAGGTGCCCTGCCAGATCGACTCCTGCGTGGAGGTCTGGCCGGCCGCCAACTGGCTCGAGCGCGAGGTCTTCGACCTCTACGGGATCCGCTTCCGCAACCACCCGGACCTGCGCCGGATCCTCCTCTACGAGGAGTTCGAGGGCCACCCGCTGCGCAAGGACTACCCGAAGGAGCGGCGCCAGCCGCTGATCGGGCCGAGGAACTGAGCCCATGTCGGAGCCGCTGCGACGCAACCCGGAGGTCGAAGGCGATCTCCACGCCGAGACCCAGGTCCTCAACATGGGACCGTCGCACCCGGCGACCCATGGCACGGTCAAGTTCCTGATCGAGCTCGACGGCGAGAGCATCGTCGACCTCGACATCCAGGTCGGCTTCCTGCACCGCGGCTTCGAGAAGGAGTGCGAGAGCGGCACCTGGTACCAGGCGATCCCCTACACGGATCGCCTCAACTACAACTCCGCGATCCTCGCCAACATCGGCTACTGCCTGGCGGTCGAGAAGCTGCTCGGGATCGAGACGCCCGAGCGCTGCCGGTGGCTGCGCATGCTGGCCGGCGAGCTGTCGCGGCTCGGCGACCACCTGACCCGCTGTGGCGCCGCCTGCCTCGAGCTCCAGGCGATGACGCCGTTCCTGTACGGGATCGAGGCCCGCGAGCTGACCTGGGACCTGCAGGAGATGCTGTGCGGCGCGCGGGTGACGTCCAACTACGTGCGCATCGGCGGCGTGAAGCACGACCTGGTCCCGAGCTTCCCCGCGCAGTGCCGCGAGAACATCGCGAAGATCCGCGATCTCCTGCGTGACTTCGAAGCCGTCATCACGCAGAACCGCCTCTTCGTGGACCGCATGCGCGGTACCGGCATGCTCCCCAAGGAGGAGCTGATCCGCTACGGCGTCACCGGCCCGATCTTGCGCGCTGCCGGCGTGCCGCTCGACCTGCGCAAGGACCAGCCCTACCTCGAGTACGCCCGGGTCGACTTCGACGTCCCGATCGGCGAGGTGGGCGACAATTACGACCGCTACCTGGTCTGCGTCGAGGAGATGCAGCAGAGCCTGCGGATCGTCGAGCAGTGCGTGGCCGCGCTCGAGCGGCTCGGCCCCGGCCCGGTGGACGTGGACGACCCGCGCGTGCGCTGGCCCGCCAAGGGGCGCGTGTTCAACGCGATGGAGGAGCTGATCCAGCAGTTCAAGGCGGTGACCGAGGGCCCGATGGTCCCGGCTGGCGAGGCCTACCAGGCGATCGAGTCGGCCAACGGCGAGCTCGGCTTCTACCTGGTCTCGGACGGCTCCGCCCAGCCCTGGAAAGTGCGCTGCCGCCCGCCGAGCTTCCTCAATCTCCAGCCGATGCCGAAGATGCTGCGCGGCGCGATGCTCGCCGACCTCATCCCCACCTTCGACTTCGTGAACATGATCGGCGGGGAGTGCGACCGGTGAGTGCTGCGGCCGCTGCGCGTCCGGGCGCCGGACCCCCGGACTCCCCCCGGCGCCAGGGGACCGCCGGCGAGCCGCAGTTCGCCGTCCACCCCGGCAAGGTGACCCGCCGCAAGGTCTGGTTCCTCCTGGGCGCGCCCAGCGACCAGAGCGGCAGCGTGAACGACCCGCGAACGCACGAGGAACAGGGCCTGCGCTGGAACGAGAAGTGGGTCTACGTCGAGGACCGCGAGGTCGTCCGCGTGGTGCTCTGGAACCGCTACGACTTCCTGGGCGCCTTCCGCGTGCGCCGCGACGGCTCGCTCGAGCCCGAGCCGCTGCCGGGGTGAACGCTCCGGGAGCGCCCGGCCCGCCGCCGCTGCGCCCCTTCGGCCTGGTCCTGCACCGCGACGGCCGCTTCACCCACGAGGGGCTTCCGATCCGGAACGCGCGCCTGCGCGCGCTCTTCGAGCGCTCGGTGCGCTTCCTGCCCGCGGAGGGCAAGTACGTCGTGCAGGTGGCGCACTTCCGCGGCGAGATCGAGGTCGAGGAGGCGGGCTTCTTCGTGCGCACGGTCGATCTGGCGCGCGGGACCGCCGCGCTCTCCGACCGCAGCGAGGAGCCGCTCGAGCCCGCGAGCCTGCGCCCGTCGGCCCTCGATCCCGGCGCGCTCCTGTGCACCGTGAAGCGCCCGCTCGTCGCGGGCGGCCTGCCGGCCCGCTTCGAGCGTGGCGCGCAGGCCGAGCTGCTCCTGGCGGTCGAGACGGCCGGCGGGGGCTTCGCCCTGCGCATGGCCGGCTCGCTCCACCCGCTCCCCTCGTGGTGAGCGCCGGCGCGCGGGGCGCCGCCCGCCCGCGGCGAGCGCCAGCAGGCAAAGGGCCGCGGCGCCCGCGGCGCCGGCCGGCTCGGGAACCGGCCGGATCAGGCGGAAGCCGATCCGGATCCCGAACTCGGTGGCCGGCGCGGCGCCCTCGATGCTGGAGGCGGCCAGCGCGAAATCCCCGCTGCCCCATCCTCCGCCGTGGATGGGGACGTAGTCGCCCTCGACGACGGTCTCGTTCCACTCGAAGAAGTTGCCGCCCTGGTCGAAGGTGCCGTAGGGGCTCGGCGAGCCCGGGTAGGAGCCCACGTCGGTCGCGCCGCCCACCGCGGAGCTGCAGTTCGCGCTGTTCGGGGCCGCCGTCGGGGCGGCGCACGCGATCACCGTGTCGGAGCCCGCCGGGTAGTCGAAGTAGCGCGAGCCGTCGAAGTAGGCCGCCTTGTACCACTCGCTCTCGCTCGGCACCGCGAACGAGGCGCCCGGGTTGCGCGCGATCGAGCTCTCCTCGATGCCCTGCTCCGTGATGGTGTAGGCGCCGGTCTCGGTGTCGCCGCTCCCCTGGCCATGGTGAAGCCAGTTCGCGAAGCGGAACACGTCGTAGAGGGACACGTAGTTCACCGGCTTGTTCGCGAAGCCCGCCTTCGTGGCGTAGGCGTAGCTTCCGGCGCTTCCGCTGCGGGTGATGCCGCCCTGCTCCTCGCTCTCCATCAGCGGGTTGAAGAGGCCATGCGGGTCCGTAGCCGCCTTCGTGTCCAGGAACTCCACGTACTGCGCCTGCGTGACCTCGTACTTGGCGATCTCGAAGACGTGGGCGACGGCGCCGCAGCCGGTGCCGAGGCAGTTCTCGGCCGCGTCCGGCGCGTTCCCCGGATCGCCGACCGTGACCCACTCGAAGGTCACCGCAGAGGCAGGCGTGGCGAGCAGGACCCAGGACAGGATGGCCAGCAGGGCGCGGGCCTCGCCCCGCGCCGTCACGGAACCGACCTCGCCAGCAGGACGCCGGCGGTCACGCCCGCCAGCCCCGCGGCCATGCTGCCCAGCGCGTTGCCGGCGGCGTGCAGCCACGCGGCCGCCTCGAGCAGGCGGAAGGTCTCGATGCCGAAGCTGGAGAAGGTGGTGTAGCCACCGAGCACGCCGACCAGCAGGAAGGTGCCGAGCTCGGGCGCCGGGGCGGAGCGTTCGGTGAGCCAGGTCGCCAGCACGCCGATCGCGAAGCAGCCGCTTGCGTTCACCACGAAGGTGCCCCAGGGAAAGGCGGTGCCGGCCGCGCCCTGCACCCACCCGCCGACGAGGTAGCGGAGCACCGAGCCGATGCCGCCACCGAGGAACACCCACAGCCAGCGCATGCCGCACGCTAGCGCGGAGGCGAGTGTCCCCGCCCGGCGCGTTCAGCGCGAGGGCGCTTGTCGCTTCACGTGGGCCGATCCCCTATCGTCCGCGACCGTCGAGGCCCGGTGGGTGAATGGCTCAGCCAGCGGACTGCAAATCCGTTCATGCGGGTTCGATTCCCGCCCGGGCCTCCAGTGGTTCCAGCGCGCGCGCGTCGGCCCCTTCGATCGGGAGCCGGCGGCCGCTCGCCGAGAAGATCGGGTACGAGCGCCAGCCGCGGCGTTGCAGGAAGAAGCTTCCTGCCGTCCGGAGGCAGCCGATCCCGTAGGTCAGAGAGCGCCGGAACCCGATCGACGAGGCCTCGGGGAAGTAGGCCGCCGGACAGCTCACCTCACCGATCTCGAAGCCCCAGTGGAGCGCCTGCGCGAGCAACTGGTTGTCGAAGACGAAGTCGTCGGAGTTCTCGAGCAGCGGGATCGTCTCGAGCACGCGGCGCGAGAACGCGCGGTAGCCGGTGTGGTACTCGGAGAGCTTGGCTCCCTGGAGCGTGTTCTGGGCCGCCGTCAGGAAGCGGTTCGCGACGTACTTCCAGAGCGGCATGCCGCCGGCCCGGGCGCGGCCGCCCAGGATCCGCGAGCCCAGCACCAGGTCGAACGGCCCGTCCACGATCAGCGTCGCCATCGCCGCGATCAGCTTCGGCGTGTACTGGTAGTCGGGATGGAGCATCACGACCACGTCGGCGCCCAGCCGAAGCGCTTCGGTGTAGCAGGTCTTCTGGTTGCCCCCGTATCCGCGGTTCTGGGGATGCACGATCGTACGCAGGCCGAGGTTGCGCGCGACCGCCACCGTGGCGTCCTGGCTCGCATCGTCGGTGACGAGCACCTCGTCCACCAGGTCGAGAGGGATCTCGCGAAAGGTCTTCTCCAGGGTACTCGCCGCGTTGTAGGCCGGCATGACGACGACGATCTTGCTTCCGTGGAACATCTGGCTCGGGTATCCTCGGTTGCTTCGCTCGGAACGCCCGGGTGGCGGAATGGCAGACGCGGGCGACTTAAAATCGCCTGGCCACTGGCCGTGCAGGTTCGAGCCCTGCCCCGGGCACCCGCCTCTCCCACTCGGGGATCCTGCCCGTCTGGCCGTTCCCTCGTCTCAGCTCGCGCGCGGGGCCGTCACGGCGGGCCGAGTCGGCTGCGAACGCGGGCGCGGACGTCGTCGGCGGCGAGCAGCGCCTCGAGGGCATCCCGGTCGAGCAGGGTGGTGCGCTGGTAGGCGAGCTCGGGGCGCTCGATCTCGACCCGGAAGATCTCGCGCGGGGTCGAGAACACCTGGCGGATCCGGAGGCCCGTCTCCTGCCCCCCGTCCACGATCTGGTCGCGCAGCGACTCGACGATCCGGCGCACCCGGCGTGCGCCGCGCCGGCGCGGGTCGAGGAGCGCGTCGAAGGCGCGGGCGCGGCTCGCGATCTTGTAGCTGCCGGGGGGGCGCATGGGGCGCCCAGGATACCCGGAGGGCGCGGTGGGGTTCAAGTCGTCGCGGCCTCAGGCGGCGCTGTGCAGGGCCCGCCCGAGGAAGCGCTCGAGACGGGTCAGGTGGTCCGGGATGCCGCCGAGGAACTCGATCCCGTGGTCGAGCTCCTCGCCGGCGGGGCTGGTCCAGGCGATGCGCGCCACCGCCTCGAAGCGCGGCCCGCCGGGCAGCTCCACCTCGAGCAGGATGCGCCGCCCGGGCGCCAGCGTCTCGTGGCTGCGCAGCAGGAGGCCCCCCCGCGAGAGGTTCACGCAGCGGTCCTCGAAGGAGCGGAAGAAGGAGCGGCCGGTGTAGGGGTCGAGCTCGGGATCGATCGTCGAGACCCGGATCGGCGCGTCGAGCTCGACGCGCTGGTAGCGGCGGCGCTGGCCGGCGGCGTGCGGGTCCATCGCAGGGTCCTCCGGCAGCCCGTTTCGGTGCAACTCCCCGGCAGCTTGAGTGCAGCCCCCGGCGCTCCGGCGTCGAACAGGGGAGGCCAGGGCCGCGGCGCGCGCTGCGAGCCCCGTGGATCGCGAGTGCCAAGAGCCGCTCGGGAGTTCCATGCGCGAGCGCGTCGCATCCCAGACGGATCCCCCGGAGCCTCCGCTCCGGGAGGCGCTCGGGCTCGCGCCGGGCGAGTGGGCACGCGTCCGGATGCGGAGCGCACGGGTGCTGCTCGCGGAGCTCCGGCCGGGCGAGGATCCCCATCTCCCGGCCGATCGTGACCTCGCGCTGTGCGCGGACGTGCGGGCCTTCCCGCTGCCGGAGGTGTTCGGCTGGCTGCAGCGCGCGGGCAAGTCGGGCCTCCTCCACTTCGTCCACGAGGACCACGCGAAGTGGGTCTGGTTCCACGGGGGCGAGGTGTCCTTCGCGGCGTCGAACCAGCGCATCGACCGGCTCGGCCACTCGCTGCTGCGCGCCGGCACGATCTCGCTCGACGAGCTGCGCGACGCCGAGCGCAGCTATCGCAGCGGGCGGCGCTTCGGGAAGATCCTCGTCGAGCGCGGGCTCCTGAGCCCGCGCGAGCTGTGGACGGGGCTGCAGCGCCAGGTCGAGGAGATCGTGCGCTCGCTGTTCTCGTATCCGGCGGGCTGGCTCTGCTTCTTCGACGGCGAGGTGCAGCCCGACAACGTCGTGCGGCTCTCGCTGCCGAGCCAGCGGCTGGTCGAGGCGGGGCTGCGCTGGCGCGACGAGCTGCGGCGCTTCGTGGCCGCCCTTGCCGATGCGCGCGTCCGCATCGAGGCGGTGCCGCACCGTCGCGAGAGCCTCGGCGGGACCGAGCGCCTGATCTTCGAGGCGCTCGGCGAGGTGTCCGCGTTCGGGCCCCTGTGCCGCCGGATCGGCCTCGACCCCCCGACCTGCGCCCGCACGCTCCAGCTCCTGCACCGCGCCGGTGCGGTGCGCATCCGGCGCGTCGACGACGACCCCGACACGACCCAGCGCGTGCGCCGCAACGACCCGGGCGAGCGCCTGCGCGCGCACGTCCAGGACGCCGTGAAGCTGCTCGGCGAGCTGGCCGCGGCGCTCGACGCGGTCGCCGGCGGCGACGGCCTGCGCGAGCGCTTCGCCGGGACGGTCGAAGAGGTGGCCGGTCGCTTCCCGGGGCTGCTGGCGGGCGTCCGGCCGGGCCGAGGGGCCACCCTCGATTCGGAGCTCCTGATCGAGCGCGCCCTCGCGCTGCCGCCCGAGCGGCAAGGCGACGTCCGCGAGGCGCTCGCCGCCCTGGCCGACTACCTCGAATTCGAGGTGAAGAACCATCCCGCCATCGCGGACGCCGACGCGGTGCTGCGATCCGTGGAGCCGCTGCGCGCTAAGCTGCTCGCGTGAGACACCCTGCCGCCGGCCGTCCGCGCTCCTCGCGCGGACGGCGCCGGGCGCCGACCGGCATCCCCACCCCGCCCGATCCGGAAGGGATCGAACGCCTGCTGGGCGTGCACCCGGCGCGCGAGGCGCTGCGGGCCCGGCGCCGCGCCCTCCACCGGCTGCTGCTGCGCTGCGGCGCCGACGGCCTGCGCGAGGAGCAGATGGATCTGGCCCGGCTCGCCGAGCAGGGCGGGGTGGCGGTCGAGGCGCGACCGGCTGGCGACTTCGACCGCGTGGCGCCGGCCGGCCTCCCGCACCAGGGCGTGCTCCTCGAGGCCGGGCCGATCCCCGAGCTCCCGCTCGAGGCGCTGGTGCCGGCGCCGGACGAGGCGGGCTGGCTCGTGGCCCTCGATGGGGTCGAAGACCCGCAGAACGTCGGCGCCATCCTGCGGGTGGCGGACGCCGCCGGGGTCGGGGGAGTGCTGCTTCCCGAGCGGCGCGCGGCCCCGCTCTCGCCCGCAGTCGCCCGGGCGAGCGCGGGCGCCCTCGAGCACCTCCCGGTGGCCCGGGTCGGGAACCTCGCGCGCGCACTCCATCTCTTGAAGGAGCGGGGCTTCTGGGTGCACGGTGCCACCCCCGACGCGCCGCTCGATCTCTACGAGACGCCCGACCGGCTCTTCGACCGCCGGCTCGTCCTGGTCGTCGGCGCCGAGGGCCGGGGCCTCCGCCCCGGCATCCGGGCCGCAGCCGACACCCTCTACCGGATCCCGATGCGGGGTCGGATCGGGTCGTTGAATGTGGCTTCGGCCGCGGCCGTCGTGCTCTTCGAATGGACCCGCCGGACCCGTCTCCCAGGGCCGTGATCCCCTCGGGTCGCCCCGTCCCGTCCCGGGCCGGACGCCACGGACTTGGCAGCGATCTTGCCGGGGGGGAGTCAACCGCTATAGTGCGCCGATCGCCAAGCCGGGCTGGCGTAGCTCAACTGGTAGAGCGGCGGATTTGTAATCCGCAGGTTACGGGTTCGAGTCCCCTCGCCAGCTCCATCGAGCGCACGGCGGAGAGCGATCGGGACCGAGCGCGCGACCCTGGCGCATCGAGGGGCGAGCGACGTCGGCGGACCGGCCTGGCACGGCGGCGAATCGACAACGAGACCAGCAATCCGGACACCCCGTGTCCCAGCGTCGCAGGCAAGCGATGTCCGACACGGAATGGGGACGGGTTGCCCTTGCCCTTTTTCCCGCGCGTGCACGCGCGCGGACCGGAGAGGTACCGAAGCGGCCAAACGGGGCAGACTGTAAATCTGCTGGCTCACGCCTTCGGAGGTTCGAATCCTCCCCTCTCCACCAGAGCAAGCGGGGGCGAAGCCGGCGCGCGCAGCGAGCCACAGGCGAGCGGAGTCCATCGGGACGCCCCCGGAACCTGCAACGAACTCTTCGGCTTGAACGCAACAGGAGTCTACGAGCGGGAATAGCTCAGCTGGCTAGAGCACGAGCCTTCCAAGCTCGGGGTCGCGGGTTCGAATCCCGTTTCCCGCTCCAATCAGAGAAGGAACGAGGCCCACGTAGCTCAGTTGGCAGAGCACGTCCTTGGTAAGGACGAGGTCACCGGTTCGATCCCGGTCGTGGGCTCCAGCACGACGTAGCGGGAGAGAGGGAAGCCATGGCCAAGGCGAAGTTCGAGCGCACGAAGCCGCACGTGAACGTGGGGACGATCGGTCACGTGGACCACGGCAAGACGACGTTGACGGCGGCGATCACGCAGCGGCAGGCGGCGAAGGGGTTGGCGGACTTCGTGCCCTTCGACCAGATCGACAAGGCGCCGGAGGAGCGGGAGCGGGGGATCACGATCTCGACGGCGCACGTGGAGTACCAGACGGCGACGCGGCACTACGCGCACGTGGACTGTCCCGGGCACGCGGACTACGTGAAGAACATGATCACGGGTGCGGCGCAGATGGACGGGGCGATCCTGGTGGTGTCGGCGGCGGACGGTCCGATGCCGCAGACGCGGGAGCACGTGCTCTTGGCGCGGCAGGTGAACGTTCCGCACCTGGTGGTGTTCCTGAACAAGTGCGACATGGTGGACGACCCGGAGCTGCTCGAGCTGGTGGAGCTCGAGGTACGGGAGCTGCTGAACAAGTACGAGTTCCCTGGCGACGAGACGCCGATCATCCGGGGGGCGGCGGTGAAGGCGCTGCAGAACCCGAAGGACGACGCGGCGAACGCGTGCATCGACGCGCTGATGGACGCGCTGGACGCGACGATTCCGGAGCCGCAGCGGGCGCTGGACAAGCCGTTCCTGATGCCGATCGAGGACGTGTTCTCGATCACGGGGCGGGGGACGGTGGTGACGGGTCGCGTCGAGCAGGGCGTGATCAAGGTGGGCGACGAGGTGGCGATCGTCGGGATCAAGGAGACCAAGAAGACGGTGGTCACCGGGGTGGAGATGTTCCGCAAGCTGCTCGACCAGGGGCAGGCGGGGGACAACCTGGGGGCGCTGCTGCGGGGGATCGACAAGGACGACGTGGAGCGCGGGCAGGTACTGGCGAAGCCGGGCTCGATCACGCCGCACACGAAGTTCAAGGCGCAGGTGTACATCCTGACCAAGGACGAGGGCGGTCGGCACACGCCGTTCTTCAAGGGCTACCGGCCGCAGTTCTACTTCCGGACGACGGACGTGACGGGGAACGTGGAGCTGCCGGAAGGGACCGAGATGGTGATGCCCGGCGACAACATCGAGATGGTGGTGAATCTCATCACGCCGATCGCGATGGACAAGGAGCTGCGCTTCGCGATCCGCGAGGGCGGCCGCACGGTGGGTGCGGGCGTCGTCGCCGAGATCGTCGAGTAGCGAGCTGGTCAGGCACGGAGAAAGGACCCCCAGATGGCCGAGCTCGCGACCCAGAAGATCCGGATCCGCATGAAGGCGTACGACTTCAAGCTCCTCGACCAGAGCGCCGGGGAGATCGTCGACACCGCCGTGCGGACCGGCGCGCGCGTGGCGGGTCCGATCCCGCTGCCGACGTCGATCAACAAGTTCACGGTCCTGCGCGGGCCCCACATCGACAAGAAGTCGCGCGAGCAGTTCGAGATCCGCACCCACAAGCGGCTGATCGACATCCTCGATCCGACGCCGCAGACGGTGGACGCGCTGATGAAGCTCGAGCTCGCCGCCGGCGTCGACGTCGAGATCAAGCTGTAGCCATGGCGACCCAGGAACTGCTCACGACGGCAGGCACGGGCGGGAAGGCCAGCGTGGAGCTGGATCCGGCGGTCTTCGAGGCGCCGGTCCGGCCGCACCTGTTCCATGCCGAGGTGCGCCGGCAGCTTGCGAAGCGCCAGCGCGGTACCCACGCGACCCGCAACCGCGCGGGCGTTTCGGGCGGCGGCATCAAGCCGTGGCGCCAGAAGGGCACCGGGCGCGCGCGGCAGGGCTCGATCCGGGCGCCGCAGTGGTCCGGCGGCGGGGTGGTCTTCGGACCGGTGCCGCGCTCGCACGAGCACGCGCTGCCGAAGAAGGTCCGGCGGGCGGCGCTGCGCGGGGCGCTCTCGCTGCGGCACCAGGAGGGTGCGCTGGTCGCGGTCGACGCGCTGGCGCTCGACGCGCCGAAGACGAAGCAGGTGGTGGAGCTGCTCGGCCGGCTCGGCTTCGACGGCAGCGCCTCGGTGCTGATCGTCACGGCCGGCGCCGATGCCGCCCTCGAGCGCGCGGCCCGCAACCTGCGCTGGGTCGGCGTGCTGCGCGCCGAAGGGCTCAACACCTACGACGTGCTGCGCCACCAGCGGCTCCTGGTGACGCGAGACGCGCTCGACGCGATCCACGCGCGGCTCGGCGAGGCCCCCGCGCAGGAGGCCCGCTCGTGAAGTCCCACGAGGTGATCCAGCGGCCGCTGGTCACGGAGAAGAGCACGCTCGCGCGCGAGGAGCGCAACGAGGTGACCTTCGCCGTCGACCCGAAGGCCAGCAAGCACGACGTGCGGGCTGCGGTCGAGGAGCTCTTCTCGGTCCGCGTCGAGGACGTCCGGACGATGCGCATGCCGCGCAAGATGCGGCGGGTCGGACGCCACGTCGGCGCCCGTCCGCAGTGGAAGAAGGCGGTGGTGCGGCTCGCCGAGGGCCAGTCCATCGAGTTCTTCGAGGGAGTGTGATGCCGGTCAAGGTCTACAAGCCGACGTCCCCCGGCCGGCGCCAGATGAGCGTGCTGGACTTCTCGGACCTGACGAAGAAGGCGCCGGAGAAGTCCCTGCTCGGCGGGCGCACGCGCCAGCAGGGCGGCCGCAACGGTGCCGGGAACGTGACCGTGCGCTTCCAGGGCGGAGGCCACAAGCGCCGCTACCGGATCATCGACTGGAAGCGCAACAAGGACGGGATCCCGGCCCGGGTCGCCGCGCTCGAGTACGACCCGAACCGCTCGGCCCAGATCGCGCTCCTGCACTACGCCGACGGCGAGAAGCGCTACATCCTGGCACCCGTCGGGCTGCGGGTGGGCGATCCCGTGATGTCGGGCCCGGAGGCCGACATCCGGCCGGGCAACGCGATGCCGCTCGCGAACATCCCCCTCGGCTCCGTGGTCCACAACGTCGAGCTCAAGCCCGGGCGCGGCGCGCAGATGGTGCGTGCCGCCGGGGTGGGCGCGCAGCTGATGGCACGCGAAGCGGGCATGGCGACGCTGCGCATGCCGAGCGGCGAGCAGCGCTACGTGCGTGTCCAGTGCACTGCGACGATCGGCCAGGTCGGCAACGTCGACCACGAGAACGTGAGCCTCGGCAAGGCCGGCCGCTCGCGCTGGAAGGGCCGGATGCCGCACAACCGCGGCGTCACCATGAACCCCGTCGACCATCCGATGGGTGGCGGCGAGGGCCGGTCCTCGGGCGGCCGCCACCCGTGCACACCGTGGGGCGTTCCGACCAAGGGCCACAAGACCCGCAAGAACCAGCGAACCGACAAGCTGATCGTCAAGCGGCGTGGAAAGGGCAGGTAGATGGCGCGCTCTCTCAAGAAGGGACCGTTCGTCGATCCGGGCCTCCAGCGCAAGATCGACAAGGCCGCGAGCAGCGGCGCCAAGCAGGCGATCCGCACCTGGTCGCGGCGCTCGATGATCACGCCGGAGATGGTCGGAGTCACGTTCCAGGTCCACAACGGCAAGCTCTTCGTACCGGTGTACGTGACGGAGAACATGGTCGGGCATCGGCTCGGGGAGTTCGCGCCGACCCGGAAGTTCACCGGCCACTCGTCGGACCGGAAGGTCAAGAAGGTCTGAACCATGGTGACGGCGAAGCTCAGGGGCGTGCGCGGGAGCGCCCGCAAGGCGCGGCTGGTGGCGGACCTGATCCGCGGCAAGGGCGTCGAGGAGGCTCTGCACATCCTCGCCCAGACCCCGCGCCGCGCGTCGGCGCCGATGGCGAAGCTGCTGCGCTCGGCGCTGGCGAACGCGGAGCAGGCCAACGAGCGCGAGAAGCGCGGCATCGACGTGGACAGCCTGGTGGTCCGCGAGGTGCGCGTGGACGAGGGCCCCAGCTCGTGGCGCATCCGCCCGCGCGCACAGGGACGCGCCTATTGGATCCAGAAGCGGTCG
>WBZY01000743.1_pt2 | contig 17770 bp, 14 predicted proteins | sample 5204191 | NCBI WGS metagenome assembly WBZY01 (sample SAMN12344363, study PRJNA552823) | activated sludge metagenome | biome: Activated sludge suspended growth; feature: Anammox Sidestream; material: Wastewater; isolation source: activated sludge from anammox sidestream of wastewater treatment...
CCGCCGATCGAATTGCGCGAGACCGCAGGCGACCTGCCGTCGCTGCGATCGATCGATGGCGCGGGCCGGGTGCTGTTCGTCGGCTCGCTGGCGCCGGCCGCGGCGATGGGCGCGCCGCCGGCGTTCATCCAGGCGGACGCGACGGTCATCGAGCGGGTCCGTGCCGCGCGGCGCGTGATCGGCGCCGGGTTTGCACCCGGCCTGCAGCGCGCGTGGTCGCATTTCCTCGCGCTCGGCCACTATGGTGCTGCGCTCAAGCGCAGCGGCGCGATCCTGCTCGCCCGGCGCACCGAACTGCGCGACGCGCTGAACCACTACCTGCACAAGTTCGTGCAGATCGGCGTCTACGCGCGCTCGAGCGCGCACTGGGTGCGCGGCCCGGCCGGGATGAACGCGCTCGCGCTGGCGCGCGCGGCCGCGGCGCAGGGTGTGCTGATCGAGCCGGGCGGCGAGGGCGATCCGCAGCTCCTCGCGATGGGCGTCACGGGCCTGCCGAAGGAGCGGATCCGCGAAGGCGTGCACCGGCTCGCGCGTCTCTTCACGCGTGACCCTGCGCTCGGTTCGCGCCGGCTCGAGGACGAGGCAGCGCCGCCCCTGCGCGGCACGGCGTTGCGACGCGCGCTCGGCGGCAAGTCACTCCTCTATAACACCGTCTGGGGCGAGCCCTGCACGCTCGAAGTGCGCCGCGACGGCACGCTCGCGGGACGCGTGGGCTATCACGACGAGGAGCGCGACACGGGGGTCTGGCGCATCGAGGGCAACCGCTGGATCCGGCAGTGGGACAACTGGGCCTACGGGGAGCGCCTCGCGATGCACGTGATCGTCGACGGCGACCAGGTTCGCTGGTACAGCCTCGAGGGTCTGCTGATCGACACCGCGGTGATCGTGCGCACGTGACTCGCGCGGCTTGCGGCAGCGTCGACCGCCGGCGCAACATGCCGGCTTCCCGATCGATGGGTGGAGGGGTGCCATGTGCGACAACGACGCGTTCGACGACATGGTCGCGTATCAGCTCAGGTCGAAGGAGCTGTCGCGGCGAGACTTCAGCGCATTGACGCTCGGGGCCGGCATGATCTCGGTATTGCCGCCGCTGGCTGCGGCCGCCGGGCTGACGGAGTCCGAAGTCGAGGTGAAGACACCCGACGGCACGGCGGACGCGTACTTCGTGCACCCGGCAAAGGGCACGCATCCGGGAGTCCTCGTGTGGCCCGACATCTTCGGCCTGCGCCCCGCGTTCAGGCAGATGGGCCGGCGGCTCGCCGGATCGGGCTATGCGGTCCTGGTCGTCAACCCGTTCTATCGTACGCAGCACGCACCCACATCGCCCCCGAATCCCGACTTCAATGATCCGCCGACGCGCGCGGCGCTGATGGCGCTGTCGGGCTCGCTGTCCGCGACGACCGCCGCGGTCGACGCGCGCGCGTTCGTGGACTGGCTCGATGCGCAGGGCGCCGTGGACAAGCATCGCAGGATGGGCACGACCGGCTACTGCATGGGCGGCCCGCTCGTGATGCGCACCGCGGCCGCGATGCCCGATCGCATCGGCGCGGGCGCGTCGTTTCACGGTGGCGGACTCGTGACCGACAAGCCCGACAGCCCGCACCTGCTCGTGCCGAAGATGAAGGCACAGTTCCTGATCGCGATCGCCGAGAACGACGACCAGCGCCAGCCGGAGGCGAAGGACGTGCTGCGCAAGGCCTTCGCCGATGCGGGCCTGCCCGCGGAGATCGAGGTCTACGCCGGCACGAAGCACGGCTGGTGCCCGCCGGACGCGCGCGTGTACGACCACGACCAGGCCGAAAAAGCATGGGAGCGGCTGCTCGCGCTGCTGACGCGGGCGCTCGGGTAGCGCTGCCTTGACACCCGGGAGGCGCGCCCGGACAATCCCGCGCCCCCATGGAAAGGTAGCTCAGCTGGTTAGAGCACGGCACTCATAATGCCGGGGTCGAGGGTTCGAGTCCCTCCCTTTCCAGTACCCCTCGCAAGTATCGGTAAATTAAGGCGAAATCGTTTCGCCGGGCGAGCGGGTACAGAGGCGGGTCCAGCGTGCCGGTACAGAAATGCTCTCGACGGAACTACCGTTCGAGGGTCGCCGTTCCGCGCGGCCTTCGGCGCTACGTCAAACGCTGCGAGATCGTCCGCAGCTTGCGAACCGCAGACAGGACGGAAGCGAGAGTCGCTAACCTGTTTCACAAGCTGAGGAGAGACGCTCGCTTCATGGACAGTCGACAGATCGAGGCACTTGTCGCGCAGGTTTTGGATACCGAGCTTCACGAAGTCGAAGAGCGGCTTGCGCTCGGCGGGTGGAAGATCAACGGCGCTCACTGGAACGACACCGCGCGGCATGTGCTCCTTGAGAAGATCGACGAGCTGCAGGAAGCACTCGCAGATAACGACCTTCGAGGCACACTCGACGACGCTCGAAGGATGTCGCCCGGACTTTCTGACTCCGCGCAGCGCATCCTCGCTCGTCGCTTGCTCGAAGTCAGGATCGAAGCGTGCCTTGCAGAACTTCGAGGTATCGACGGCGAGCCGATACGCCGGACAGTGATCGCTCCGCGTGCTCCTGATGCCGCACAGCAGGCACCGAAAGGCTCGACGCTGTTGTCGGTAGCGGCTGCCGCGTGGCTCGACTCGAAGAAGCTCGGCGGCAAGATGAACGCGAAGGCACTCTCAAGGCTCGCGGGCATGGCGCGCACTGTGTGCGAGATGGTCGGTGACAAGGCCGTCGGCTCTGTGACGTAGGACGACATCCGCGGCCGGGGCTTTGCGCCGCGCGCTGCCGGGCTTCATCAACAGCGCATCGCGCGCAGGCGTCATGGCTTGAAGCTGCGCCCGGCGCGCCCACCGCCACTTCAGTTCAGCTGCCCGATCACGTCTTCACGCTCGGCTGGATTTCGGACGCTTCGCTCGCGCAAGCGCTGACCACCGAGCTGGCGCAGGCGCGGGCAGCTCTCTACGCGCGCGACGGCACGCTGGGCAAATCGCGCCTTACGCAGCTCCTGAAAACGATAGCCGCGTCCCGCCCGGAGCAGCGGTGCGGTGAAGTGAGTGATCTCGTCACCTTGAACGCGCAGAACCTGATCACTTCGATGCCGGATACCCCGGTGCCTTTCGAACCAAAAATGACGTTCGCGCGCGACACCGCTTCGCAACAGATCGGAGTGTGCTGCCGCTGCTTCGTGTTTGAACCGTCGACCGCAGCGTCAGTTGACTCGGAGGGGGGGAGGTTAGTATATAAACGTGACATCCTGAATCCACATGGAAGCTGGAGCAGTGCACATCGTGGGGAAGGCGATCAAGGTTGGAATCGCACTGAGTGTGTGCGCCCCATGGACGAGCGCCATCACATACGCGGAGTGTGCGGACTCTGCCTACGCGTCGGCACGCCCCTCACCGGCGAAACCTGCGCAGTACAGTCCCATTACCGTCGTGTTGGGTTGCTACAGCATTTTTACAGGTGGCTTCGCCAACTGTGCGTTTACCTACAAGGTAGTCGGACTGACGCCGCCTGAGTCCGATCCAGCGAATAACGGCGGACATTTCGAGCACGTCGGCATTCGGCCACTCGTGCTCGCAGATGAGCGCAACCCCGGCGGCGGCGTGCTGTATCCACGTGATGCGGACGGCAGTCCTCTCCGCGTCGCCGGCAATACTCAGGAAGTTCCGCCGCTTGCGCAAGCCGTACTCCGGCATCCAGCGCCGCAGGTATCGGGCCGCCTCGCTGTCGTGTCGACGATTACCGCTCCGGCCGGCCAGTTCTTCTGCTTTCTTGATCCCGCCGGGAGAACGCTGCTCACCTACGCTGTCATCGACGTAGGCATTCCGGGACTGGAATCGTTACCGGCTTCTGGCACGGACTATCAGGTCGTCCGGGGCGGAACCGCAGAACACCCTGACGGCACGAATGGCACGCCCGGAACGGTTCGAAAGTTGCTTGAAATTGCGGGGTACTATCGCGACGCTACCGGCAGCATGCTCAGCGTCAACGATCTGAGCCTCCCGGCAGGCGGGCTCTTTGACATCCACTCCAACTGGCAGAAACCGCACCAAACACACAGAGAAGGCTTGGATGCGGATATCAATCGACAAAATATTGGCGGGACATTTGCGAAGTGCCTCGACGACAGAGCACTCGCAAAATCAGTTCTGCTAGCAGCCGCTGGCGGCACGCGGCCTTACCTGTATTGTGAAGAAGACGGCCTCAAGCACATCGACTTCTGACGAGATGGAGTGCGAGATGACAAGATGGAGCCCGCGTGCCGCGCGACTATCTTCGATCGGCATGATTCTTGTGCTTGCGAGTGGCGCCGCGTGGGCCCAACTGGACGGCGCGCTTCCCATACCGGTGTTGAGAAACGTCACCGTCGATGCCGTGGTCACTTGGTCCGACGCGGCGGGTACTTATCAATACTCGTACACCTTGAACAATCCTGCAGCAAACACCGGAAGCATCGATGGCATTCAGGTCGATATTCGCAGTTCCGGTCCCGCTTACGGCGATCCGGACGCACTGATCGTCGAGTTCGGGAGTCGCAATCTGACATTTCGCCGTATGTTGCAGATGCTGCCCCCCGATGCGGCGACCATGGTTCCGGTCGGCTTGGACGCGCCAACAAATTGGTACGCAGCTATCGGTGCACGCGGCTTCGCTGCATTCATTCCTGGCACACCGGCGCAGGTGGGGCGGCTTCCCGATGCATTTCCGCCCGGGCAGAGCCGTTCCGGCTTTGTGCTCACGAGTTTCACGACGCCCATCATTCGTGAAATGACCTTGGTTCCGGACTGGATCTACGTATCGACATCGCCTGACGGTATAACCGGGGAGGAGGAAAAGCGAGCCAGGGAAATCGCAGATCAGCTGCCCGATCACGTCTTCACGCTAGGCCCTTCTGCCGTCTTCCCCGGCTCGTACGAACAGTGGGATTTGCTGCGAGACAACCTCCAGCGGGCCATCGCGCTCGGCTGGATATCGGACGCCGCGCTTGCGCAAACCTTGGCAAGTGAGCTGGCGCAGGCTCGAGCGGCTCTCGATGCACGCGACGGCACGCTGGCCAAGACGCGCCTTGCGCAGCTCCTGAACACGATTGCCGCGTCACGTCCGGAGCAGCGTCGACGTGAGGTGAGCGATCTCGTCACCTTGAACGCACAGAACCTGATCACCTCGACCCCGGATACCCCGGTGCCATTCGAACCCAAAGTGACGTTTGCGCCCGACACGGCATCGCTGCAGATCGGAACGCGGTACTCGCTGACCGCGGATGCCATCAATCTGGGCGACGGCAGCCCTCTCAACGACTACCCGGTGGATTTCGAAATCATCGAGGGCCCGAACGAGTCGCGGGCCGCGTCCCTGCGTACTGGCAGCAATGGCAAGGCCGTATTCAGCTACGTCGGAACGGTGGTGGGGCGCGATCGCATTGCCGTCAGCGTCCCGGGCGATTTTCACGTCGAGGCCGGTGTTGCCGAAGTCGAATGGACCGCCGGACCCGACCTCGCGATTCCCTTCTTTGCGCCGCCGGTGCTTCGCTCGCAAGGCGGCAACGACGCCGTAATTCACGACATGACGGTCAACATCAGTGACATCGCCGCATCGCCACCCTCGATCACCCGCTACTTTCTCGGGGACACTTCACCGGTGGACCTCAGCACCGCCGCCGTACTCGGCGAGCGGGCAATTCCCGCCCTCGAGCCACATGCGGAAGACATGAGTCCCGCCGTACACGTTCGATTGCCCGATGGGCTCGCCGCGGGCACTTACTATCTCGCGGCGTGCGCCGATGCGCCGCAGAGCGTCGTCGAGCTGAACGAATTGAACAACTGCTCGTTCGGCGAAGTCGAGGGCTACCTGTCGGTCGTGGCACCCTTTGAGCCGGGCACCATAACCAATGCGCCCCCTGTTTGCACCAACGCCGCTGCGGACCCGCCGCTCTTGTGGCCACCGAATCACAAACTGAAGGTCATCGAAATAGCAGGTGTGACGGATCCGGATGGTGATCATGTCACATTGCGCATTTCCGCCATCACGCAGGACGAGCCGGTCAACGGCCTCGGTGACGGCGACACGGCGCCAGATGGATTCGGTGTGGGGACGTCGCAGGCGCAAATCCGATCGGAGCGGTCGGGCACGGCCAACGGTCGTGTTTATCGCATTGCATTCACTGGCGATGACGGTAAAGGTGAAACCTGCACCGGCGCGGTCAGCGTCGGCGTGCCGCATGACAGGAGCCAGCAAGCGCAGCCGATCGACGACGGTCAATCGTACGACTCGACGCAACAGTAAAGTCGCAGTCGCTGACCTGCTCCCGATTTTCAGTGCCACGAGGAGGTGAGTAGAGTCCGATGTTGTCCATCGCCACCGACTATCATGGCCTCGGGGATCGAGAATGATGACCCCCCGTGTATAAGATGACGTCTCGTCTACAACGTCGAGTTCAACAGCACCGATGCCGACATGCTGACTGTGATGGTACTGGTGGTCCAGTAGTCCGCGATTGGGCTGCAATGCCGAAAGGTTGCCGAGAGCAGCTCGAGCAGGCGGTGGGTGGTTTGATGTAGGTGCGATCTGTCGGTACCTGTGGCGGAATCGAAAATCGCAGCACTGACCATACTGCTCCTAGAACAGTCGGTTACGGTGGAGTTCGAATCCCTCCCTTTCCACCAATTATCGCAGCTCGCCCACGCCTCTGTGCGCCGCCGGTCAGCGCGTTGCCAAGTTTTGCCAAGCGCACTACGGTTCCGGCATGAGTACGATGAACATCTCCCTGCCCGAGTCGCTCAAGGATTCTGTAGGCCGGCAGGTCAGCGAACGCGGTTACGGCACGAGCAGCGAGTACGTGCGCGAGCTGATACGGAACGACGAGGATCGGCTGAAGTTGCACGGTCTTCTGCTCGATGGCGCGACCTCCGCCCCGACCAGGCCGGCTGATGCTGCGTATTTTGACAAGCTGCGCCGGAAAGCGAAGTCGGCAAAGTCTGCCATTCGCCGGTGAAGGCGAAGTCTGTCGTCCCGCGTGAGCGGGCCGTGCGCGACGTCGGTGAGGCGAACGACCAGTACTTGAGCGACAACGCGCCGGGCGCGGCCTTGGGCTTCATTGCTGCCCTGGAGGACGGATATCGCCATATCGGGCGCTATCCAGGCACCGGCTCGTCACGCTTCGCCGGCGAGCTGAGCCTGCCCGACCTGCGTTTCCGGCGCTTGGAAAACTACCCACACCTGATTTCGTACTGCGAGCGGAGCGATTACATCGATGTGTGGCGCGTGCTCCACGGCATGCGCGACATTCCTTCGTGGATGCACGATCCCGATCTGATTGCGCACGTCAGTTAGTCCTGATTTCCTCCGGCGGTCGCACGCGCCGGAACGCGCGCCACAGCAGCAGGTCATACACGACCTTCATCGCCGCGCCGATCACGAGCGGCAGCGCGAGATGGCCGCCACCCATCCAGTAGCCCGCGATGGCTGGCGCAATGGCCCAGCCGGCGAGGCGCACGAGATGCGTGACGCCCGATGCGAACGCGCGCTCCTCCGGCCGCACGACCGCCATCACGTACGACTGGCGCGTCGGCACATCCATTTCGACGAGGCCCTCGCGCGCGAGGAAGAGCGCCGCCGCGACCGGAAAGCTCGGCATGAAGGGGACGGTCGCGAGCAGCAGGCTCGACGGGATGTGCGTGAACACCATCGTGTTGACGAGTCCGATCCGCCGTGCGAGCCACGCTGCGCCGATATGTGACGCAGCGTTTGCGATCCGGGCTGCAAAGAAGAGGAGGCCGATCGTCTCGACACCCACGCCGAATCGTCGATGGAAGAAGAACGAGAGCAGCGCCGTCGTCAGGAATCCGCCCGCGACACTGTCGAGCGCGAACAGCGACGAAATCCGCCACAGGATGCGGCGGGTGTCCGGCGAAACCTGCTGCGCGCGGGTGACGCGTGGCGCCTCGACCCCCGGCGAGAGCCGCCAGTACGCGAGCACGGGAAGGAGCGACAGCAGGGCGTAGAGCGCAGCCGTGCCGCGAAACGCCGGCAGCGCGCCGACCCCGCCGTGCTGAAGGAGTGTCGGCAATCCGGCGAGCAGCGCACCGAGCGCATGGCCGACGTCCTGCAGCACGTTGTACTTCGCGAACACCATCGTGCGCTCGCGATCCGTCGTGGTCGCGGGCAGCGCCGCCTGTTCGACGACGAGCGCCGCGCCCCGGTCGCGCCCCATGCCATTGACCATGCCGACGAGGGCCGCGAAGCCGAGGGCGAGCGGATGCGTGCTGAACGACAGGAGCAGGGCGCCGACGAAGCTCGCGAGCGTGACGAGGAGCAGCGTCCTGCGATGCCCGATGCGGTCGGCAAAGAGCGTGACGAGCAAGGTCGCGACCGCCGCGCCGCCCAGCCCCACCGCGACGATCACGCCGATCGCGTCCGCGCCGAGGCGAAGCTCCGCGAGGTAGAGCCCGAGCAGCACGCCCATCATGCCCGTCGCGAGCGAGCGCACGGATACCGCGATGTAGAGCCAGCTGCGATCGCTCACGACACCGAGTACCGGGCCTCTCCCCGAATGGGACGGCTATTGTGCGGTGGGTCAGGCTCCGAAGGAACTCGACCAGTAGTGATTGCCATGCTCCTGGAGCATCGCACCGGCGGTGCGTGCATTGCACGGATGGCCGTCTCCGGATCCATGCGCCGCGTTCGCCACCGTGGCGACGCTGCCAACGATCACGATCGCAGGTGATGAGACCCATTGTGTCGCGGCAGCGGCAACCAGCCCCTCGACCGTGGTCGTGATCACGCGCTGATCCGCGCGGCTCGCGTTCTCGACAATCGCGACCGGCAGCGAGCGTACGGCGCCCGCGGCCAGCAGGCGTTCGCGCAGCGCCGGCAGTTGCGCGACGCCCATGTAGACCGCAAGCGTCTCGCGCCCTGCGGCGACGTCGGAAAAGTCGAACGCATCGAGGGTGCCTGCATCGTTGCCGGTGATCAGGCGCACCGACTGCGCGTGTCGCCGGTCCGTCAGCGGGATCGCGGCGTAGGCCCCGGCGGCGACTGCGGACGTGATTCCCGGTACGACATCGAAGGGGATTTGTGCCGCGCGCAGCGCGTCGATCTCCTCACCCCCGCGACCGAAAATGAACGGGTCGCCGCCCTTCAGTCGCACGACGCGCCGGCCGCGGCGTGCCTCGGCGACGAGCAGGGCGTTGATCGCCTCCTGCGGGGTGCCCGCGCCGGGGCGCTTGCCGACATCGACGCGCTCGGCGTCGCGTCGCGCGAGATCGAGTACTTCCAGCGACGCGAGGCGGTCGTGGACGACGACATCGGCCTCCTGCAGCGCGCGCAGCCCCTTGAGCGTCAGCAGCCCCGGATCACCCGGGCCCGCGCCGACGAGCGTGACGTGCCCCGCGGAAGGTGGCGCGCCTTTGCCGGCGTCGTGAGGGGTGGCGTAACGACTGCGACGCGCGAGCTCGCGCGTGGCGAGGCGTTCCGCCTCGGCGTGGCGCCCGGCGCGCACGGCGGCTGCTGCGGGACCGGTGAGGAGCCACGAAAAGTACTGGCGGCGTGCGCCCGCGCCCTCGAGCACGCTGCGCGCTGCGGTGCGCCAGCGCCCGGCGAACTCGGCGAGCGTCCCCAGCGATTCGTCGAGCAGCGCCTCGAGCCGTTCGCGGATGAGCCGCGTGAGCACGGGCGATGCGCCGCCGGTCGAGACCGCGATCTGCACCGGGGAGCGGTCGATGATCGCCGGCATCAGGCAGCTCGACAGCTCACGGTCGTCGACGACATTGCAAGCGATACGCGCGGCCGCTGCGGCTCGCGCCACCTCGGCATTGACACTGCGGTCGTTCGTCGCGGCGACGACGAGCCACGGGCGCTGCGCATCGGCCATGCGGAGGTCGTGCGCGACGAACCGGCGCTCGATCAGGGTGACATCCCCGCCGGCCGCGAGCGCGCGCAGCTCCTCGTGGAACGCGGGTGCGACGACGGTGACGCGTGCGCCTGCCGAGCGCAGCGCCTCGATCTTCCGCAACGCGACGGCGCCTCCGCCCACGACGAGGACATCCCGATCGTCGAGGTCGAGGAATACGGGAAAATGACGCACGCGACGCTCAGGCCGCGCGCGCGCCGGGCGCGGCGGGCAATGTTCCGTTCGCGCAGGCGCTCGCGAGCGCGGCGACGAGCCGCGCCTCGTCCTCGTCCGCATGGAGTGGTCCGGGCGTGATGCGCAGGCGCGCCGCGCCGCGCGGCACGGTGGGGAAGACAATCGGTTGGAGGTAGATACCGTGGACGTCGAGGAGCTCGTCAGCGAGCGCGCGGCAGGTCGCTGCGTCGCCGACGATCAGCGGCAGGATCTGGCTCGGGGTCGGCGCAATCGGCACGCCCGCCGCGCCGAGGCCGGCGCGCACGCTTGCGACGCGCGCAAAGAGCGCGGCGCGCTCCGCACCGCTCGACTTGAGATGCCGGATCGATGCCAGTGCGGCAGCGGCCACCTGCGGCGGCAGCGCCGTCGTGAAGATGAAGCCCGGTGCATGGCTGCGCACGAAATCGATGACCGGGGCGGCGCCGGTGATGAAGCCGCCGACGACGCCGACGCCCTTGCCGAGCCCGCCCTGCACGATGTCGACCGCGTCGAGGAGTCCGTGCGCCTCAAGGAGCCCGCCGCCGCGCGGCCCGTGCACGCCGACCGCGTGCGTTTCGTCGACGAACGTCAGGGCGCCGTGGCGCTTCGCCACGGCGAGGAGGCCCGAGAGCGGCGCGATGTCGCCGTCCATCGAATAGAGCGACTCGAATGCGACGAGCTTCGGCACGGCGCGGTCGTGCGCGGCGAGGAGCTCATCGAGATGGGCGGCGTCGCTGTGGCGGAACACGACGCAGCGCTGCCGGCTCGCGCGGATCCCCTGGATCATAGACGCATGGTTCGCGGCGTCGGAGAACACGACGCAGCCGGGCAGTGCGCGCGCGAGCGTCGCGAGCGTGGTGTCGTTGGCGACGTAACCGGAGGAGAAGAGGAGCGCGGCGTCCTTCGCGTGCCAGTCGGCGAGTTCGCGCTCGAGCGCGACGAGGAGATCGCTCGTGCCCGAGATGTTGCGCGTGCCGCCGGCGCCGGCGCCATACGACTCGAGTGCGTCGCGCGCGGCACCGAGCACCGTCGGGTGCTGGCTCATGCCGAGGTAGTCGTTGCTGCACCAGACCGTGACGTCGCGCCACGTGCCGTCGCCGGCGCGCCACTGCGCGTGCGGGAATCGTCCGGGTGATCGACGCAGCTCGCGAAACACGCGGTAGTGGTGCTCGCGCCGCAGCTTCGCACGGGCGCCCTCGAAGAACCCCGGAAAGTCGAACATGGGATTACCTCGCCGCGAGGCCGAGCGCGCGGCCGAGGCGTGCGCCATAGGTGATGATGAACGCGGCGCCGCCCCGACGCAGCGCGTGCCAGCTTTCGAGGAGCGCGAGGTCGAAGTCGGCAAACCCTTCGCGCGCGAGCAGCGCGAGCGCGGCATATTCGCCGCTCACCTGGTAGGCGCCGACCGCGAGGCCGGTCGCGGTCGCGATCGGCTGGATGAGATCGAGCGAGCTCATGCCCGGCTTGACCATCAGCAGATCGGCGCCCTCGGCGGCGCAGCGCTGCGAGCTCGCGAGCGCGTCGCGCCGCGCGCGCACGTCGATCTGGTAGCGGCGCCGGTCGCCGTGGGTCGGCGCGGAGTTCGCGGCGCCCCGAAACGGGCCGTAAAGCTGGCTCGCGAATTTGGCGCTGTAGCTCATGATCGGCACGAGATCGTGCCCCGCGGAGTCGAGCGCGAGCCGCAACGCCGCGACGCGGCCGTCGTTCATGTCGCTCGGGGCGATGCCGTCGGCGCCCGCCGCGGCATACGCGAGCGCGAGCCCGGCGAGTGCATCGAGCGTCGCCGGCAGGTCCTGCTCGCCGCGCGCATCGTGCAGGCAGCAATGACCATCATGCGAGTAGCTGCAGAGACAGGTGTCGAGCCACAGGCTCGCATCCTCGCCCGCGCGACGGCGCAGCGTCGCAATCGCCTCGCAGATGAACGCCGGGTCGAAGTCGTGCGCATGCTTGCGTGCGGGCACCGGAAACAGGATGAACTGCTGCACACCGGCCTCGAGATCGCGCTCGAACTGCGCGGACGCAGTGCCCGGAGAGAGGCGCGCGTTGCCCGGCAGGCCCGGGATCGCGCCCGCGCCTGCGGGATCCTCGACGATGAACAGCGGCTGGATCAGCTGGCTTTGCGTGAAGCCGGTCTCGGCGACGAGATCGCGCAGCGACGCCGTGCGGCGCAGGCGCTGCAGGCGGCGCTGCGGCGCGACGGGTTCGCGCGACGTGGTCAATGGCGAGACGACCCGATCGAGCATCGTCAGGGCCCCGTCTCGGCGAGGAACTGATCGGCCGAGTAGAAGGGCCGCACGCGATCGGGCCCGATCGCGGCGCGGATCATCGCGAGCGTGTTGCCGGGGCCGCAGCCGTGCCAGGCATCGCGCAGCCGCGGATTGGCGCGCAAGTATTCGTTGAACTGCGAGCCGCTGCGCCAGTAGAAATGGGTGTGGGCGCTCACATCGTCGAGTGGCGCGACGCGTTCGAGGCGATAGGTCGCGACACGCTCGGCGTGCGGCGTGTCGTAGCCGGCGGCATGTGTCAGCTTGATCCAGCGCGTCACCTGCGGGAAAAGGGCCCGCGCCGCGAGCGCGCCCGTCTCGCCGAGACTCTCGTCGCTGCCGCTTACCCAGTAGCCACGCGCGGCGAGCTTGCGCCAGGTGTCGAGGCCGGCGGTCCAGAGGGTCTGCTCCGACGCGGGATCGCACGCGTCGGGTAGCGCATCGGCCCGTGCGACGAGGAACCCGAGGTGCGCGCCCTCGATCACCGCGGCATTCGGCGCGAGCGCGACGCGACGCAACGCCGCCGGCCCCGCGCGCTCGCCGGTCCACACCTGTGCGCGACGCGCAGCGCGCGGCAGCGCAGGGCCGGCGCTGCGCACGTGCGCGTTGTCGATGCGTGCACCCTGCAGGGCGCCGCGGCGAAAGACGGCCTCGCCGCCGGTCCGCGCTTCGAGCGGCACGATCGAGACGCCGAAGGGGTGGTCTTCGTCGCGCGTCGCGGCGAGCTGCGCGCGCTCTTCGAGCACGCGGGCATGGGTCGGCGCGTGATCGATCGCCGCGAGGCGGTCCGCGAGATCGGCCCGATCGCGCCGCGCCTCGATCGCGAGCGCGCCCTGTGCCGGCGCCGCGGGGTTGGCGGCGAGCGGCAGCACCATCACGCGGCAGGCCTCGAGCGCGGCACGCACGGTCGCGCCAGCCGGCGCAAGGTCGCCGGTCGCGCCGAGCAGGCGGTCGATGGCCGCCTTCGCGACGACCAGCGCGTCGGCCTCGCCGCCGAGCAGCGTGCGCAGGCGGCGCAGGATGTCGCCGCGCACCGGCTCGAAGTGCACGCGCACGACGCCGCCGGGCAGCGCGCCGCCGGGCAGCGCCCAGGGCAGGAAGTCGCCGAGGTTCGTCGCGCGTCGCGCCGAGCACGACAGCACGCGCAGTTCGCGCGCTTCGCGAGGCCGGCGCAAGAACCAGTCGCGCCGCACGAGCAGCAGGTCGCGCGGATCGGCGCGCTCGAGCGTCGCGGCGATGTGCGTCGTCGCCGACCCGGTGAACGGCAGGTCCTTCCACGAGTGCACGGCGAGGTCGATGTCCGCGGCATCCAGCGCGTGGGACAGCTCGCTCGTGAAGCCGCCAGCGCGCAGCAGTGCCGGGAGCGCCGCCTCCAGATCACGGTCGCCCACGGCATCGATGAAGCGATACCGGATCGCGACGTGCGGGTCCGCGGCAATGAGGGCGTCACCGACGAGTCGCGCCTGTACGCGCGACAGGGCGCTCGAGCGGGCGCCGATCGTGATCGTGCGGGGTGCGCGCATCAGCCCTCTAGGCCGTGCAGGCCGCACTCGCGCTTCAGGCCGAAGAAGCGTGTGCCTTCGACACTGCCGGCCTCGGCGAGCGATTTTGTCGTGTGCCAGTCGCCGATCGAGACATAACCCTTCTCCCACAGCGGGTGATAGGGCAGCGCGTGGCGCTTCAGGTATTGCCCGACTTCGCGGTCGGACCAGTCGGCGATCGGGTGCAGCTTGAAACGCCCGCTGTGCAGGCTGAGGAGCGGCAGCGCCGTGCGGCTCGCCGATTGCGCGCGGCGCAGGCCCGAGATCCACGTGCCGGCGCCGAGTTCGTCGAGCTTGCGCTGCATCGGCTCGACCTTGGCGATGCGGCCGTAGCGGTCGAGCCCTTCGACGCCGTTCTCCCAGAGCTTGCCGTGCCGCGCCTCGATCCAGGCCGCGGACACCGCGGGGTGCGCGACATGCAGGTTGAGTTTCAGGCGCAGCGTCAGCTCATCGACGAAGCGGTAGGTTTCGGGAAAGAGGTAGCCCGTATCGACGAGGACGACCGGGACGTCGGGCCTGACCTGCGTCGCGAGGTGCAGCGCGACGGCGGCCTGCGCGCCGAAACTCGAGGACAGCACGTGCGCGCCGGGCAGCTGCTCGAAGGCAAATGCCAGACGCTCCGTGGCGGACAGCGGTGTGAGCATTGTGTTCAGGTGCTCGAGCGCCTGCGCATTGCCGGCGTGCGCCTGCGCGATCCGCGTGTCATGCGAACCTCGCGACGAGCCCGCGGCAGGCATCAGGCGGACAACAGCTTCGCGCGCCACAGGAAGTCTCCAAACAGTTCGCCCGGGCGACGCTCGTTCGCGAACTGCCACAGCAGCGGATCGAGCGCCTCGAGGATCGCGGCTTCCGCGAGGTTCTCGCGATAGAGCACGTTGAGGCGCTCCCCGCTCGCATTGCCGCCGAGATGCAGGTTGTAGCGGCCCGGCGCCTTGCCGACGAGCGCGACCTCTGCGAGATAGGGTCGGGAGCAGCCGTTCGGGCAGCCCGAGATGCGCACCAGCACCGGCAGCTGCGCGAGCCCATGGTGCGCGAGACGCGCTTCGAAGGCGGCGAGGAAATCCGGCAGGTAGCGCTCGGCCTCGGCCATGGCGAGCGGGCAGGTCGGCAGCGCAACGCACGCGAGTGCGTTGAGGCTCGAGGGCGGCGCGCGCGTGTAGAGATCGAGGCCATGATCGAGCACGAGTGCATCGATCGACGCACGCTCTTCGGCGGCGACATTCGCGATGACCAGGTTCTGGTTCGCAGTGAGACGGAAGTCGCCGCGGTGCACTTCGGCAATGGCGCGCAGGCCCGACAGTTGCCGCGCGCTGTCGCGATCCGCGATGCGCCCGGCCGGAATGCGCAGGTTGAGGTGCCAGCGACCGTCGAACCCCTCGGTCCAGCCGAAGCGGTCGCCGTTCGTCGTGAACCTGTATGGCCTCGCGGGCGCGAGCCGCACGCCTGCGCGTCGCTCGACTTCGGCGACGAAGGCCTCGAGTCCCATCGTCTCGATCGTGTACTTGAGGCGGGCGCGCTTGCGGTTCGACCGATCCCCGAAATCGCGCTGCGTCGTGACGACGGCCTCGATCACGGCCAGCGTGTCGGTCGGCTGGACGAAGCCGATGACCTGCGCAATGCGGGGGTAGGTGGTCGCGTCGCCGTGCGTGGCACCGAGCCCGCCACCCACCGCCACATTGAAGCCCGCAAGCTGCACGCCCTGCGGCCCTTCGTCGAGGATCGCGATGAGACCGAGGTCGTGCGCGAACACGTCGACGTCGTTGTGCGGCGGCACGGCGATCGCGATCTTGAACTTGCGCGGCAGGTAGGTGGGGCCGTAGATCGGTTCGGCCTCCGGCGTGCCGGCCACTTTCTCCTCGCCGAGCCAGATCTCGTAATAGGCGCGCGTGCGCGGGCGCAGGTGCTCGGAGATCCGCGTGGCCCACCCGTAGACTTCGGCGTGCACGCGCGACTCGACCGGGTTGGCGCTCGCGATCACGTTGCGGTTCACGTCGCCGCAGGCCGCAATCGTGTCGATCAGCGTCGCGTTGATCGCGGCCATCGTCGCCTTGAGGTCGCGCTTCACGACCCCGTGGAACTGGAAGGCCTGCCGCGTGGTGAGGCGCAGCGTGCCATTGCCGTGCACGCGCGCGATCTCGTCGAGCGCGAGCCATTGCTGCGGCGTGCACACGCCGCCCGGCAGGCGCGTGCGGATCATGAAGCTGTAGGCCGGCTCGAGCTTCTGCAGGCGGCGTTCCTCGCGCAGGTCGCGATCGTCCTGCTGGTAGCTGCCGTGGAACTTGAGAAGCTGCGTGTCGTCGTCGGCGAGCGCGCCGGTCGGCGCATCGGCGAGGCTCGCCTCGAGCGTGCCGCGCAGGCCGCGACTCGCGGCCTTGATGTGTTCCACCGGGGAGAGCGGGGCGTCGGCCATCTCAGTACACGTCCCGCAGGTAGCGCCGGTCGGCGGCGAGATCGCGCAGGTACTCCTCTGCCGCATCGGCAGTTCGCCCGTCGTGCGTGGCGACGACGTCGCGCAGCGCAGCGTGCACGTCGGGGGCCATGCGCGTGGCGTCGCCACACACGTAGATCACCGCGCCTCCCTCGAGCCAGCGCCAGAGATCCGCGCCGTGCTCCCGCAAACGGTGCTGCACGTAGATTTTCTCGGGCTGGTCGCGCGAGGTCGCCAGATCGAGCCGCTGCAGCAGCCCGCGCTTGCGCGCCGCGAGCCACTCGCTCTGGTAGAGGAAGTCGCCCGAGAAGCGCCGCGCACCGAAGAAAAGCCAGTGACGGCCGCGCGCGCCCTGTGCGCCGCGCTCCTGCAGGAAGGCGCGATAGGGCGCGATCCCGGTGCCCGCGCCGATCATCACGAGATCGCGGCCGCCGTCCGCCGGCAGGCGAAAGCGCGTGTTCGGCTCGATGTAGGCGCGCAGTTCGGGCGTGTCCGCCGCGAGGAAATGCGAGGCGGCGCCGACACGGCGCGCGCCGTTGTGCGCGTAATCGACCGCCGCGACCGTGAGGTGCAGCTCGTCGCCCACCTCGCTGCGGCTCGAGGCGATCGAGTAGAGGCGCGGCGTGATCGGCCGCAGCGCGGCGACCAGGTCCTCGCCGGTCCACTCGGCCGGCCAGGCGTCGAGCAGATCGATGAACTGCCAGTCGCGCAGGAGTCTGGCGCGCCCCTCCGCATCGCCCTCGGTGAGCGCGCTCAGCGTGGCGTCGTTCGCGCGTGCGGCGTGCGCTTCGAGGATCGGCCGCGAGAGGCGCGTGATCTCGCGATGCTGCGCGAGCCACTCGCCGAGCGTGTGGTCCTCACCGCCGTGCGCCACGCGCATCGCCGGGTCGAGCCGCAGCCCCTCGGTGATCTGTGCGACGAGGAAATCCGGGTTGCGGTGCCAGATGCCGACGGCATCACCCGGTTCGTAGGCGAGGGTGTCGGCGGGCGCCTCGATCTCGAGGTGCGTCACCGGGTGGTCGCTCGCGCGGCCGGTGATGCGCTGGCGCACGAGTACCTCGGCGCGCGCCGGAGCCTCGCGCGTCGCGAGGGCGGCGGCGGGCGCGGCGGCGCGCAGCGGCGAGACGATCGAAAGTCGCGGCGCATCGCCGGCCGGCTTCAGCGTGTCGGCGGCGTGGCGCGCGGCGCTGTCCGACCATGCGCCCGCCGCGGCGTCGAAATCGACGTCGCAATCGACCCGCGCGCAGATGGGATTCGCGCCTAGTGCTGCGAGCCGCTCATCCGCGATGCGCCCGGCTTCGCAGAACTTCGGGTAGCTCGAGTCGCCGAGCGCGAGTACGGCATAGCGCAGCTGGCCGAGGCGCGGCGCCTTGCGGCCGAGCAGGAAATCGAAGAACGCGCGGGCGTCGTCCGGCGGGTCCCCGTCGCCGTGCGTGC
>WBZY01000171.1_pt3 | contig 17749 bp, 20 predicted proteins | sample 5204191 | NCBI WGS metagenome assembly WBZY01 (sample SAMN12344363, study PRJNA552823) | activated sludge metagenome | biome: Activated sludge suspended growth; feature: Anammox Sidestream; material: Wastewater; isolation source: activated sludge from anammox sidestream of wastewater treatment...
CGCCAGGCCGAGAGGGAAACTGAGCCCGGCGCCCGCATCGGGGAAGCGCCTGAAGAGCGTGAAGGCGATGGGCAGGGCGAGCGCCGCTATCAGCAGCGCAACCGCCCAGAACGCCATCACCGGTCCCATCGGCTACCTCTCAGGAAAGGAGCGAGTCCACGAACTCATGAGCATCGAAAGGCGCGAGGTCGCCCATCTTCTCGCCGGTGCCAATGAAACGGACGGGAATACCCAGGTCGTGGGCGATGGCGAAGGCAATGCCTCCCCGGGCGGTCCCATCGAGCTTCGCCAGCACAATGCCGGTGACGCCCACGGCTTCGGTGAAGGTGCGCGCCTGCATGAGGCCGTTCTGGCCAGTGGTGGCGTCGAGCACGAGGAGGGTCTCATGGGGGGCATCGGGATAGGTGCGCTGGATGACGCGGTTGATCTTCTTCAGCTCCTCCATGAGGTTGGTCTTGGTGTGGAGGCGCCCGGCGGTATCGATGATGACGATCTCGGCCTTCGCCGATTCGGCGGCGCTCAGCGTGTCGAAGACGACGGCGCCGGGGTCGGCGTTGGGTTGATGGGCAACGACGCGCACGCCGACGCGTTCGCCCCAGACCTTGAGCTGGTCCGAGGCGGCCGCACGGAAGGTGTCGGCGGCGCCAAGGATGACGGTTGCGCCATCGGCTTTGAAGGCGTGCGCCATCTTGGCGATGGTTGTGGTCTTGCCGGCGCCGTTCACGCCCACAACGAGCAGGATGAGCATGGGGGGCGGGTTGTCGAGCGCCCAGGCCGGGTGAGCCCTGGCCGGTTCATCGAGCACGTGGACGAGCTCTTCCCGGAGGATCTCACGCACGCGCTCGCTCTGCCTGGCGCCTTCATCCTTTGTGCGTTTGCGGGTGCGGCCGAGGATGACCTCGGTGGTGGCGAGCCCCGTGTCGGAGGTGATGAGGATTTCCTCAAGCTCTTCCCAGAGCTCATCGCCGAAGTCGGAGCGTTCGAAGAGGCCGGAGAGGCGTCCGAAGAAGCCTCGCCGGGTGCGCTCTACGGCGCGCTCGGTCTGGGCGTGGATCTCGGCAGCTTCCTCGGGCGTGAACGCCGGAGGGGCGGGGCTTTCTTCCGCGGGTGCCTGCGCGGCGGTCTCCGTGGTTGGTCTCCTGCGCCAGAACCGCACGTGCAAGGCTCCTTCGAGCAGAGTGTGGACCTGATGGTAGACCGCGCCGGTGTGAGGGGCGAGAAGCCCCTGCCCTACTCCGGGGCGAGGAAGCGAAGGATGCCGGGGAGGATCTCGATGCGCGCGGGAAGATAGCCGCCGGGCTCGCCGTCCGCGTCGAGGTAGCTTTTCTTCGGAGAGGCGAGCTCGATGACGCGGGCCGCATGATGGTCGATGCCTTCCGTACCAAGGTGGGTGCCACCGGCCTGCATGTCGCGCACGGCCTTGATCACCGCACGGCGGCCCAGCGGCCCCCAGCGGATGACATCGAAGAGGCCGTCGTCGGGCGCAGCACCGGGCACGGCCACCATGTCGCCGCCCCAGAGTTCCATGTTGTGGATGGAGACGGAGTTGTAGCGGCCGTGGAATTGCTGGCCATCGATCTGGACCTCGAAATCGCGGTTCATGGGGCCCAGCATCTTTGCGAAGGTGGTCATGATGTAAGGGGCGGTATCGCCGAGCAGCTTGAGCATGCGCGGAGTCGACTTCGAAACCTCGGGGATCCAGCCGGCGCTCAATTCAAGCAGGAAGTGGCGGACTACGGGGTTGCCGAACTCATCGTGAGCTGCGACGCGGCCCACGTCGAGCCGGCGTTCGGCGCCGCTGGCGATGGCGCGGATTGCCCTGACCGGATCGGCGATGCCGAGGCACTTGCCAACATCCTTGCCGGTGCCCATGGGGATGGTGCCGACGCGCACGCCGGCGGCCTGCCCGGCATCGATGACGGCGCTGATGATTTCGTTGAGGGTGCCATCGCCGCCGACGGCGATGATGGTTCGGCGCCCATCTTCGAGGGCGGCAGCGGCGAGGCCGTAGCCGTGGCCGTGGTACATGGTGAAGGCGGCATCGGGCTCGAAGCCCGCCCGGGCAAGGGCGCGCTCGAGGGCGGGCCATCGCTTCTTTGTGCGTCCGCCGCCGGACATGGGGTTGACGACGAAGAGCGGGGCGGCAGGGTCTGTCTTCATGGCGGGAAGGTATCGTTTCGCGAAGCAACGGGGAACCGGCGGCACCCACCAGGCGGCGCCGCCGGCCTCCCGCGCTCAGTCGGAGGCCGCTCGCGAGGCGAGCCTCCGAGATTCGCGACTCCCGGGCCCGGCATGCGGAGGAGGGGTTGAGGCCGGGGTAGGAGAGCCGCTCCTGGAGCCGATGCGGTACGTCAGGAGACCGGCGACGACCGCGGCGGAGAGAATGTAGGTGGCGCTCACGAAGGGAATGTGGGTGTCGGTGCCCTGCGCAAAGCCGTGAACCAGGGCCAGGAGCCAGCTGGCGAAGGAGACGTAGTGGAGCCGTCGCCACGTCCGCTGGCCAATGTGCCGGCGCACCCAGAAGCTGGCCGTGACGCCAATGAGCGACCAGGTGGCGATGACACCGGTAGCCGTAAGGAGAGGCTGGCTGCCGGATGCGAAGGGGACCAGGATCTCGGCCGGTCCGAAGCCGAGGTAGGTGTCGAAGAGGAGGATCCCGGCGTGCACGCCGATCATGGTGAGTGTGAGGATGCTGAGGAACTGGTGGAGGTCGAACGCGAGCGCGCGTGGCAGCAAGGGGCGTGGCGACCGGGCGCTGAGCATCAACCCGAGGACGACCGAGAGGGTCAGGAGGACGTAGGCGACGAGGCCCGAAGAGCGGCTGATGTACCAGGGCGCGTGGCCGAAGTCGGCCCCCTTGAGCATGAGCGTCGAGACTAGGGCGCCGATAAAGGCCGCAAAAGCATCGGTGGAGCGTGTGCGGGTCATGAGCCTCGAGTCCTCCGGGCGGGCGTCGACTGCGTGACCGTGCGGGGCGTCGCCGTGGCGGTTGACTTTGCCGTTGCGGCCGTACCGGCTGTCCCGGTGGCGGCTGGCGTGGAGGTCACCGGCACGGCTGTATCAGCGGCCCCGGCGGATGTGGTTTCGCCGGGGCCCGCAAAGGTTTGGGAGCTGTCGAAGTAGACCCATCCCCAGACGACCGCGGCGGCCGAGCCGGCGGCGATTGCCGCCTTCAGGCGGACGTAGTTGGCGGCCATCTAGTGGTCGCCGTTGCCGTGCTCGTCCCGGTCGGCGCGGTCATCTTCGTCATGGTCTTCGTGCTCGTCGTGGTCTTCGTGCTCGTCATGGTCGTTGCGGTCTTCGTGCGCTTCGCGGTCGCCGTCACAGTCATCCCGGGCGTCGTCGCCGTCGTCGTCGTCGAGGGAATCCCAGCTCCCGTTGTCCTCACCGTCGTCATCGGCATCTCCGCCGAGTGAGTCCCACTCTTCGCCGTCCTCGTCCTGGTCCCCCAGGGCGCCGGCGGCCTGCGACCAGACGGAAGCGGGACTGATCGAGGACCCGAGAGACGGATCGGCGATGAGCGTGCCGCCGACGAGAACGCCGGCGAAGGCAGCAGCGGAGAGAATTGCGAGCCGTGTGTCCATGGGGTGGCCTCTTTTCCGTGGAAGTTCGAGGCCCAGAATGCGCCCGGCTCTTTGGCGAGCGATGAAGCGAAGATTCGAGTTCTCTAATCTTTTTCTCATTTCTGTTGTAGGACAGAACCAGCAAAATGGGAGAGATGCATGTTCTCCTTGTCGAAGATGAGGCACGGCTGGCAAGCGCGGTGCGGCGCGTGCTCGAGGAAGAAGGGCACGTGGTGGACTGGGTGGCCGATGGGGCAGATGCGCTCACGCAGGCGCTGACAGAGGAGTACGACATCGTAGTGCTCGACGTGATGCTCCCCGGGCTGGATGGCTGTGAGGTGGCGCGACGGCTGCGAGCAAGGGCGAACACCGTCCCCATACTGATGCTCACGGCCCGGGACTCCGTACAGGACCGTGTGCGCGGGCTCGATGCGGGAGCGGACGACTACCTGGTGAAGCCCTTCGCCCTTGCCGAGCTGCTGGCGCGCATCCGGGCGCTGACGCGGCGGGCGCAGATGCCCGCAGGAGACCCCCTCTGGCTGCGCGTGGGCGACCTTGAGCTGGACTTGCGAGCACGCGAGGCCATCCGCGCGGGCCGCCGGATTGAGCTCACGACGAAGGAGTTCGCGCTGCTCGAAGTGCTCATGCGCAACGCCGGCCAGGTTCTCACCCGCTCCCAGCTCCTCGACCGGGTCTGGAGCTATGACATGCTCACAGAGTCGAACGTGGTCGACATTTACATCCATTACCTGCGCAACAAAGTTGACCGGGGCTTCGATCACAGGCTCATACGCACGGTCAGGGGCGTGGGATACGCCCTCCGGGCCGTCTGATGTTCAAGCGGGCGCGGCTGCAACTGACGGCATGGTATGCGTGCGTCTTCACGGCGATCCTGCTGGTGATCGGCACGCTGGCCTATGTGACCATCCGCCGCGACCTGGACGACGAGATCAACGCTTCCCTCGAAGCGGCGATGAGCGGGGTCGAGCAGGGGCTGGTGCAACTGGACCCCCGGTCGCCCTTCTTCCCTTTCGCCCGCGAACGGTCAGACGACGAGCATGATGACGATTCCGATGATCACGAGCCAGGAGACAGGCAGCCGCCGGGATTGTCGAGCGACGTGTTTTATGTCACTACACTGAACGGAAAGGTGATCGCCAATCCGCGGCGGGTGGACCTGGAGGGCGTGGATATCGAGACACTCGAAGAAGGAGCGGCCGATGGTGAGAAGTACACGGACGTTTCGGGCGAGCACCACCGGTTTCGGATCCTGAGCCAGCCCGGGCCAGAGGGCATGTACGTCCACGTGGGACGGGCGCTCGATGCCAGGGACAGGCAGCTCCGCACGCTCGTCATGGTGCTGGGCGTGGGCGGGCTGGCGGGACTCACGCTTTCCACTGTTGGTGGCTTCTGGCTTGCGGGGCGAACGCTCTCGCCCATCAAACGCTCGCTTGAGATGCAGCGGCGCTTCGTTTCGGATGCTTCGCACGAGTTGCGGACACCGATAGCGACGGTGAAGGCGAACAATGAGCTGCTCCTCAGGCACCAGGGCCAAACGGTGGAGGAGAACCTGGACCAGGTGGAGGCAATTGCCACCGAGGCGGACCACATGGCGCGACTGGTAGGCGACCTCCTGACGCTTGCGCGCGCGGATGAGGGGCGGCTCGAAATCGAGAAGGAGCGGCTTGACCTGGGCGAAATGGTTTCGGAGTTGGTGCGGGACGTGCAGCCGTTGGCCGAGGCGAGAGGTGTCGGGCTGGCGTGCGAAGCGGCCGCGGCACTGGTGGATGGCGATCGGGCGCGGCTGCGACAGCTGGCTTTGGTTCTGGTCGACAATGCCGTCAAGTACACACCCCCGGGAGGGAAGGTGACCGTGCGCGTGCGAAGGGCGGGCAGGAAGGTGGATCTGACGGTGAGCGACACGGGCCCGGGAATCGCACCAGAGCACCACGAGCGCATTTTCGAGCGGTTCTACCGGGTGGATACATCACGGGCGCGGCGAGACGGGGGCACGGGACTGGGCCTGCCCATCGCCCGCTGGATTGCGGAGGTACACGGGGGGCAGATCCACGTCGATTCGGCCCCCGGGCGGGGCGCCACCTTCACGGTCAGGCTCCCGGGGGCGCCGTAGTGCTTCACACGGAGAGCTTTCGCGCGATGGACACGGATATCGACGTGATCATCGAGGCGGAAGTGCGGCCTGTGGCGGCGTTCCTCTCGGTGCGCATGCTGTTCGAAATGCAGGAACAGAGGTTCTCGCGCTTCCGGCCAGGCAGCCTGCTTTCGCGGCTGAACCGGGGCGAGAGCATTCGCGACCGGCACCTGGAGCGGGTCTGCCGCCTGGCCATTGAGGGACACGCCCGGACGGGCGGCCTGTTCAACCCGATGGTGCTCACCGCGCTGGAGGGGGCCGGTTACGATGTCACCTTCAGCGGGGTGCGGGGCGGTTCGCCCAGGACCATGACGATCCCCGACCCCGCGGACTGCCTGGTCATCGGCGGGGACGAGGTTTCGTTGCGGCAAGGGGCGCTCGACCTGGGCGGGATTGTGAAGGGGTGGACCGCGGACCTTGGTGTGGAATTGCTGCGGGGCGAATACGAGGACGTCTTCATCAATGCCGGTGGTGACATCCGGGTCGCGGGGGCGGAACCGGGAGCGGACGGCTGGCTGGTGGCCGTTGACTCGCCGCTGGCAGGCGTGCCGGACCCGTGGGAAGGCGCCTTGCGGGGCGCGGTGGCGACATCGACTACTCTGAAACGGCGCTGGCGGACCGCTGACGGCGGGTTCGCGCACCACCTCATCGACCCCGGGACGGGGATGCCGGCGCGCAGCCCTTTCGCGCAGGTAACGGCATGGGCAGCCGAGGCGTGGCTGGCCGAAGTGTGGTCGAAAGCAGTGCTAATCGGCGGTGAATCGGCCGCCGAGGCGGCGGTTCGGGCGGGACATGCCATCGTTGCCATTGGCTGCGATGGGACTGTGCTGAACCGTGAGCAGTCGGCGGTCAGCGGCGGAAGCGGCTAAGGTCGGCCACGAAGACGCTGGCGCCGGTACGCTCGGGCGAGCCGCCGGCGCGTTCGATGGTGACGACCGCGCTCTCGTAGCTCTCGAGGCCCTGGGGGACCATGGCCTCGTAGCGCGCGAAGCCCGAGGAGTCGGCGTTGAAGGTTCCGAGGCTGTGGTACTTGCCTCCGGAGCTCGCCCAGATCTGGTAGGTTTCTCCGTCGCTGAGCGGGCGCAGGCGGCTGGCCACGAACCAGACCTTCTTCTGCCCCCGGTCCCACACGAGGCGGCCCAGCGAGTAGGCGCTCTCTTCGACAGCGAACACTTCAGCGACATCGCTTTCGGGCGAGAGGAGGGCAAGGAGGAGGTCGCGGTCGCCACGGGCGGCCTGCATCAGGTCTGCAGAGCGGCGCTCTTCCTCGTTCAGGCGGCTGGTGAGGGCGAGGATCTCGATCTTCTGGGAGAGCGCCTCGTTGACCTGTACTGAGAGGTCGGTGTTCTCCTGGCTGAGGTCGTGCACCTGGCCGCGCAGGATGATCATGCCGGCAAGAGCGGCGACGGCGATGAGAGCCGCGGCGACCGCAGCGGCAGAGCGTGCGGCCCGGAGTACGCGGGTGATCATCCGGGGGCGCGCCACTCCCGCGGCCAGGAACGTGCGGCGGCGCAGGCTGGCCGGGGCACGGTGTGAGGGAACGGCGAAGGAGAGGGCGGCCGCCACCTGCAGGGACAGGTTCACGAGCCCGAGGCAGGCCTGGCAGGAGCGCAGGTGGGCGGCGATCTCGGCCTCGGCGAGGGGGTCGAGGGAGCCGATGGCGAATTCGTCCGCCTCTTCCTGCGAAAGGCAGCGGCCGGTCATGATTCAGTCTTCCTGCTTCTCGTCCTGGAGGGCGCGGCGGAGCTTGCGCATGCCGAGCCGGATGCGGGTCTTGATGGTTCCCAGCGGCTCACCCGTCCGGGCGGCGATCTCCTGCTGGGTGAGGCCGCCGAAGTAGGCGAGCTCAAGGGCGCGCTTCTGACCGGCCGGGAGGTCGCAAAGAGCCGCGCGCACGCGGACGCAGATTTCCCGGACCTGGGCTGCGGCCAGCGGGTCGTCGCCGGTGGCGGCGAGCTGGTTCCACTGCGGAGGGTCGCCGGTCTCTATGGAAGGCACTTCGCGGCGCTGCCTGCGGCCGCGGGCGCGGAGCTCGTCAACCGCGCGGTTCCGGGTGACGCTCACGAGCCAGGTGATGAAGCGTCCGCGTTCGGCGATGAACGCCTGCGGCCTTCGCCAGAGGCGAATGAAAACGTCCTGGGCGGTGTCCTCGGCGAGCCCGGTGTCGGCGAGCACGCGGAGGGAGGTGGAATAGACAAGGCCGGCGTAGCGGTCATACAGGACCACGAAGGCAAGCTCGTCGCGGGTGGCGATGGCGGTCATTAGGGCCTCGTCGGACCATTCCTGCCGGACGGCGAGGGGGTCGCCCGGCAGGCGGGCAAAATCGCCCGTCCTGCTTATGCTACGTACCCCGGTCGGGTCTGGATTGCCCTGCCACGCCATAGACAGTTCCAATGGGCATCATACGCTTAGCGGCGGTGCTGCCAAGGCCGGCAGCGGGATGCTTTACGCGCGCTTTCGGACAGCAGCCGCCGTTTACGGTGGATTGCCCATCCCGGCGCGAGACTGGGATCGACGTTCCTTGTGGGAGTTTCGATGTGAGACAGAAATCGGTGCCGCTGGCGGCTGCAGCAATGGCCGCGTTCGTACTTCTCCTCGGCGTGGCGTGCTCGTCAGGTTCGAAGGCGGGACCGGCATCGCCCGGTTCGGGAGAGACACATGACGCAGCGGGCGAGAAGACGGCAGCCCTGACATCGCAGCCCGTAGCACGGCCCTCGGGCGAGCTGAGCGTGGCCGGCGTTGTGAAGCTGGCCGAGCCCGCGGTTGTGAAGATAACGACCAGCACGGGGGTTGGAAGCGGGTTCGTGGTGGACGAGGACGGCTACATCATCACCAACAACCATGTGATCGCCGGCCTCAGCGGACGCCCTTCAACGTCCATCACCGTCATCATGAGCGATGGGGCAGAGTACCGCGCGAGTGTGGTGGGCGCCGACCCGCGCTCGGACATTGCGCTCCTCAAGATTGAGGCAAGCGGGCTTGCACCGCTGGAGTTTGCGCCCCTGAGCGAAGTGGCGGTTGGCCAGGACGTGGTCGCCATCGGGTATGCGTTGGACCTTTCGGGGGGCGATGGGCCTGGTTTCACGGTTACGCGCGGGATCGTGAGCGCGAAGAACCGTTCGACGAGCGAATCGGGCGGGACCCTCGGGGCAATCCAGACCGATGCCGCAATCAACCATGGCAACAGCGGGGGGCCGCTGCTCACGCTGACGGGCAAGGTTGTGGGTGTGAACACGTCCATCGCACCCGACTACACCACGGGCGGCGTGGCGGCGGGGATCGGATTTGCGGTTGGGTCAGACATGGTGAAGGCGGTCTATGAAGAGTTGCGTGAGAACGGGCAGGTGAATCGTGGTCTTCTCGGCATACAGGGATTTGAGAGGCTTCTCCCGGCGAAGTCCAGGGACCTGGGCGTGCCTGAGGAGCTCGGCGGCGTCTATCTCGATGCAGCGGGGGACATCCCGGATGGCCCGGCGCGCAGGGCGGGACTGAGGGCCGGCGATGTGATTGTTGGGGTCGGCGGAACAGCCACGCGGAATGAGGCCGACCTGGCGGTGGCGATGGTCAAACATCACGCGGGACAGGTTGTCGATGTCGACATCTACCGCAGCGGAAAGAAGCTGACACTGCGCGTGACGCTGGGAACGCCCGCGGAGTAGGCGGGCGTGGCCGGGCGCGGAGCCTACTTGCGAGTGAACCGGTTGGCGGCAGCGTCGACCCCTTCGCCGATGATGGTTTCAACGGCATCGGCGGCGAGCCGGGCGGCCTCTTCGAGCAGGTCACGGTCGGCGTCCCGGGGGTTGCTGAGCACCCAACCGGCGACGACCTCGGGGTCCCAGGATGGCTCACCGCCGTCCAGCGGGCGTCCGATGCCGATGCGAACGCGAACGAAGTCGAGCCCAACCGCCTGGGCGATACTCTTGAGTCCGTTGTGTCCGCCGTGGCCGCCACCGGCGCGAACGCGAAGGGCTCCGGCGGGCAGGTCGAGCTCGTCGTAGACGACGATGGTGTGGGGCAGGTCGCAGCCGGTCCACTGGAGGGCCTGGGAGACGGCCTTGCCGCTGAGGTTCACATAGGTTTTCGGACGGACGAGGGCGACACGGCAGGCGGCCAGGCCGCCAACTCCGATGTGCATGGTGGAGCCGGCGGCCCTGAGCTGTGTGCCGGCCCGCTTCGCCAGTTCGTTGACCACCCAGAAGCCGACGTTGTGGCGGTTGCGAGCATACTGCTCCCCGGGGTTTCCCAGCCCCACCACCAGCCATTCGGCGCTGTAGCGGGGCCCCGGGACAGTTGCGCGTCCGAGCTTGAAACGCATGGTGCACACTGTCCCACTATCCCCGGTGGCCGCAAGGGCGCGGGTGTCGACAGGCGGACTTCAGGACTCCAGAATCGGCGCATGGACCTGCTGGGCTGGGGCGCCGGCTTCGTGTTTGGCACGCTCTATGGAGGGCTGGTGTTTGGCATCGCTCTGGTGGCGGCGATTCCTTACGGGGCGTGGCAGGGCATCAAGAGGCTCACCCGGCGCAATGAAGAGGAAAGCAATGGCGACGCGCGAACAGGTAGTTGAACTGAAGCAGAAGATGGCCGAGGAGCGTGCCGCGTTGATGGCCGCGGCCCGTGCTCTCACAGCGGAAGAGGCGCTGCGCGTGCCTGTGGACGCGGAGGGCGAAGAACAGTGGACGGCACTGGAGCAGCTCGCCCACCTCTGTGAGATGGAGCGAAGCTACGACGCGTGGGTCCGCGCGGCCCTGGCAGAGGAAAACCCGGACCTGAGCAAGGTGCGGCCGGAACCCGTGGAAGTCCCGATCGAAGCTGCAAACACGGCCGGTGCTGACGTGCTGCTTCGGGCCCTGGAACTGGAGCGCGCCTACACCAACGGCCTGATCGACGGTATTCCGCTCGATGGGTTCGACAGGGTGGCGACGAGCCCGGTCTTTGGGACCCTCACGGTGCTCCAGTGGCTGCGGTCGTTCTACCGGCACGATAGACAGCACGCTGCCCAGATCGAGGGGCGCAAGAGCGGATACCAGCCGCGCTTCCTGGGGGCGGAACCGAACCAGCGGCGGATGCGGCTTGAGCAGGTTGCGCAGCGGCGCCAGCAGGGGGCCGGCTAGGCGGAGAGTCGCGGCTCGAGGTACTTCGGGCGGGGCATGGGCGCCATTTGCGTCGGTACCACGGCCCGGCGGCCGCAGTGCTCGCATTCGCGCACGCGGATGGAGCGGCTATCGACGTTGACGAAGTACCGCCAGCGGTGTTCACAGGGGCCTTTGTGGTCTTCCATGCGGATATCATCGCGCGCGGACGTTAACGCAGTATTTCGCCTCCATTACGTGGATGTGAAGCGGCGGCGAAAGCCGGGGCGCGCGCAGCCGTGTCGCGTACCGGGCGGCCTTTGTACAGTCAGCCTATGGCGTCGAACGTCGTCAATGTCGACTACTGGAACCTCTTTCAGATCCGGAAGGGGGACCGGGTGCTCGACCTTGGCTGCGGGAACGGTCGGCACACCATCGAGGCAGCGAACTGGGATTGCCGGGTGGTGGCGATGGATCTCGACCGCGAGGAGCTGGCGCGCGGCCGGTACATGTTCTACGCGGACTACAACGCCGGGCGGCTGCCGGGGTTCGCCCAGTTCATGATGGGTGACGCCCAGCACCTGCCCTTCCGGGACGGGGCGTTCGACAAGATCATCTGCACCGAGGTGCTCGAACACGTTCACGATGACGAGCGCGCGATGCGCGAGCTCCACCGCATTCTGCGGCCGGGCGGCGAGATCGCCGTCTCCTGCCCGCATCACCGTGCGGAAAGGCTCCTCTGGGCACTGAGCTGGGAGTACTGGCATTCACCCGGCGGTCACATCCGCATCTACCGGAAAGGGGAATTGCGGGAGCGGCTTTCGCGCTCCGGGTTCGTGATGGGAGCGGAGCGCGGACGCCACGCCTACCAGAGCGTGTACTGGAGCCTCCGCTGCCTGTTCGGCAAGGACAACCCGGACTTCCCCCTCACGCGCTGGTTCTGGGGCTTCATCAACTGGAACCTGGGGGCGCGCAACCCCGTCTTCGAAGGGATTGAAGGGGCGCTCGACCGCGTGTTCCCGAAGGACTTCGTGCTCTACGGCCGGAGGCCCGGCCCGGGGTGAAAGCCGACGCCCCTGTCGCAGCCGCCGGGGTGCGCCTGCCCCTCCTGCAGCCCGCGGATGATCCGCGACTGGACCGCGTGTTCACGATCGACCTGCGCCTTCTCGGGCTCTCCCCGGACACACAGGGGGCCCGGCTGCTCGACGTAGGCTGCGGAGCGGGGCGGCATGAGCTGGCAGCGGCGCGCCTGCCAATCCGTACGATCGCATGCGACCTGGGACGCCGCGACCTGCGTGATGGCCGGTTCTTCGTGGGCGAAGATGGGAAGGCAGGGGCTCATTTCGGGCACGTGGAGTGGGTCCAGGGGACCGCGCTGACCCTGCCGTTCGCCCCCGGCAGCATTGACGCTGCCATCTGTTCGGAGACGCTGGAGCACGTGGTGGACGACATGGGGGCGCTGCGCGAGCTGCGACGGGTGGTGCGGACCGGGGGCGCACTGGCGGTGTCGGTGCCGGCACGGGCCGTGGAGCTGGCGCTCTGGCAGCTGTCATGGGAGGTGACCCACACGCCGGGCGGGCACATTCGCATCTACCACACCGACGAGCTGCTGGGGAAGCTCCGCGCGACCGGGTGGCGGCCCTACGCGGTTCGTCGCCGGCATGCCTTCGAATCGGTCTACTGGCTGCTCGGCGCGCTCGGCGGCGGGGGCGACCCGCCATGTGCACCGGCGCGTGCCTGGCGCAAGGCGACCAACTCGCCACGGGTGCGCACCTCGCGGGCGTGGTATGGCGCAGAATGCGCGCTTTCCCGCGTGCTGCCAAAGAGCGTGGCCATCTACGCGCGGGCGGTCTAGCGGTGCGCATCTGCTTCCTTCTGCACCAGGGGAACATGTACTCGGGCGGGCAGGGCGTGTACCTGGCGGAGATGTGCCGCGAATACGTGGAGCTGGGGCACGAGGTGCACGTCGTGGTCGGGCCGCCCTACCCGGAGCTGGGCGCGAGGGTGGTGCAGCACCGGCTCCCGGACTACTCGGTCTTCACCGCTTTCGATGAAGGGGCGGCCTTCTGGAACAAGGGGGTGGCCAGCTATTTCCAGCCGCTCAACTTCTATGAGCTGGCAACCTCGCGAGCGGGAATGTTCTCGGTGATGTCAGCCTTCTCGCTGCGGGCCTTTGAAGTTGTCGCCCGGCTCCATGCGCGGCGCCCTTTCGACCTCGTCCACGACAACCAGTCCCTCGGGTACGGCGACCTGCTCGTGCGGCTCCTGGGCGTGCCCGTGGTGGCGAACATCCACCACCCGCTGGCCATCGACCGGGCGAACGCCGTGGCCCAGGCGCGGACTCTTTGCGACAAGATCGGCCGGGTGCTCTTCTACCCTTTCCACATGCAGCACGTGGTGGCGCACCGGATAGACCGGGTGGTGACGGGCAGCCGGGCGAGTGGTGATGCGGTCAGACGGGCGTTCCGGCTGGGAGAAGCGAAGGTGGCGGCAATCCACGACGGGGTGGATACGTCGGTATTTCGTCCGCTGGGGATGGACCGTGAGCAGGGGCGCGTGCTCTTCGTGGGCAACAGCGACGACCGCAACAAGGGCGCACGGTACCTGGTGGAAGCGCTGGGGCTGATGCGTGACCGCGACTGGCGGCTTGTGGTGGTGGACCGGGCCGAGGCGCTGGTGGTGCGGACACGGGCGCGGGAGCTCGGCATTGAGGGGCGTGTCAGCCTGACGGGCCGGCTTTCGAAGGGAGCGCTGGTGGAGGAATACAACCGGGCGGCGGTTTTCGTCTCTCCCTCGCTTTACGAAGGGTTCGGACTGCCGGCCGCCGAGGCGCAGGCGTGCGGCGCGCCGGTAGTCGCCGCGGAGGCAGGCGCGCTTCCTGAAGTCGTCGCCGACGGTGTGAGCGGGCTCCTGATTCCCCCGGGCAACCCGCGCGCGCTGGCCGAAGCCATGAGACGGGTGATGGACGACGGAGCGCTGGCGGGCCGGCTCGGCGCTGCGGGGGTGGAGCGCATCCGTTCGGAGTTTACCTGGCGGCGGACAGCCGAGCGGACGCTGGCGCTCTACGAAGAGGTCCTGGCCGGCAGGCGGTGAGGCGGGCGGAACCGGGATTGTTCGGATTGACGGCGGGGCGCTGCAGACGTAGCGTACAAACTTGCGTCTTTCCGCGTTTTCGTGCGCGGAGGGTAGCGACAGAACCATATGTGTACCACAGAAGGCGGAGACAGTAGCCGCCACAGGCCCGGCGCCGGGGAGATGCGCAAACCCGGCGAGGCCGCCCGCAGTGCGTAAGCGCTAACGGCCGCGGCCTTGCCGCGGCTTGCACGCCTCCCCACACAAGACCACCCAGGGGAGGCGGAATGATGCCATTCGTCAGCCAGGTCCGCGGCCGCCCCGTATTCGACGCCGATGGCGCGCGGGTCGGAGTGCTCCGCGATCTCGTGATCGCAACTGATGTCCCTTATCCACCGGTGCGCTCGATCGTGGTAACGGGCGAAGGGGGCGAGTTCGCCGTGCCGTGGCGAGACGTGGCTTCGGTCACACCCCGGGGGGCCGCCCTGAGACGGCGGTACGTGGCCGCGTCTTACCGCCCCCCTTCTGATGACGACGCCCTGGTGTGGCTGGGGCGCGACGTAATGGACCGTCAAATCGTCGACACCGAGGGCGTCAAGCTCGTGCGCGTCAACGACGTTGCGCTCACCCCGCTGAACGACGAGATGCGCGTGGCAGGGGTGGACGCGACGACGGCGGGCCTGCTGCGCCGGGTGGGGCTGGGGAGGCTCGCGGGCCGGCGGCCGGGCCGGCTGATTGACTGGGAGCAGGTGGATATCGGCCCCGCCCTGAGCGAGCTGCACCTGAGGGTGCCCTACGGCAGGCTGCGCCAGATGCACCCGGCGGACATCGCCAGCATCGTGAGCCAGATGTCGCCCGGGGAGGCGGCCGACGTGCTGGAAGCCCTCGATGACGAGACGGCGGCGCGCGCCATGGCCGAGCTTCCCGAGGAGAAGCAGGCGGTGGTGCTTTCTGCCATGGAGCCGGAGGAAGCGGCGGACGTGCTCGATGAGATGGAGCCCGACGAAGCAGCCGACGTGCTGGGCGACCTCACCGAGGAGCGCGCGCACGAGCTGATGGAGCTCATGGAGCCCGAGGCAGCGAGCGAGGTGCGGGAGCTCCTCGCCTACCCGGAGGACACGGCCGGGGGGCTCATGAACCCGGGACCTGTCGCTGTCACGGATGGGGCCACGATTGAGGATGCGGTGGCGGCTGTGCGCGCCGCGCGGGCCGAAGGGGATGAGATCGGCGACGTGTTCGTGCTGGATGAGGAAGGACGGCTGGCCGGGGCGCTTTCGCTGCTGGCCCTGCTCACCACGCCGCCCCGGACGGGAGTGGCGGCAGTGATGGAGCGCGAGCTCCGCACCGTGCAGACGGGCGACCCGGAAGAGGAGGTCGCCCGGACGATGGTGCACTACGGGCTGCTCACGGTTCCGGTAGTCGACGATGAGGGCCGGCTGAAGGGGGCCGTTAGCATCGGCGACGTGATCGACCTGTTCGCCCCGCGCGTCTGGCATGGGCGGCCAAGGCGGCAGCGGGAGTAAGGGGTGCCGGGGGACGAGAGGGAAGCGGCTTCGACCACCCTGAGGGGGCTTGGCTCGCGGCTGCGGCTTCGAGCAACGCTGCTGATGGCAGTCATGGGCCCGGGGCTCATCACGGGAATCGTCAACAACGATGCCACGGGCATTGCAGGCTATTCACTTGCGGGCGCGAAGTTCGGCTACTCGCTCTTCTGGGCGCTGGTAGTCAGCACGCTCGCCCTTGGGGTGGTGCAGGAGCTGGTGGCCCGGATGGGGGCTGTGACCGGCAAGGGGCTGGCGGACCTTATCAGGGAGCAGTTTGGCGTGCGCGTGGCACTGCTGGCGATGCTCACGCTGCTCCTTGTGAACTCAGCCACGGTGGTGGCGGAGTTCGCCGGGGTTGCCGCGGCCTCGGAGATCTTCGGGCTGTCGCGCTATGCATCCGTTCCGTTGGCGGCGGCGCTGGTCTTCGCGCTGGTGGCGTATGGGTCATACCGCAAGGTCGAGGTGGCCCTGCTTTCGATATCGCTGGTGTACATCACTTACTTCGTGACGGGGTTCATGGCCGATCCTGCGTGGCCGAAGGTCGCGCGCGGCATGGTGCCGGGCTTCGAGCTCGACGTGGCGTACCTGACCATTCTGATTGCCCTGATCGGTACCACGATCACGCCCTGGGAGATGTTCTACAACCAGGCGAGCGTGGTCGATAAGGGGCTGGGCAAGCGCGAGCTGCGCTACATCGCGGTCGATTCGTACGCGGGAGCGGCGTCGATGGCGGTGATCGCGTTTTTCATCATGCTGACGACCGCAGCCACCCTCTGGACGAACGGCCGCCCGGCGGGAAACGTCGAGGAGGTTGCCCAGGCGCTCCACCCACTCGCCGGCGACCTGGCTGCCGAACTGTTCGCCGTGGGGCTCCTGAACGCGGCCCTGATGGCCATGGCGGTGCTGCCGCTGACGACGGCTTACGCGATCTGCGAGGCGTTCGGCTGGGAGCGAAGCGTGAACCGCGGCGTACGCGAAGCACCCGCGTTCTTCGGGATTTTCGGGGGGTTGCTGGCCGTTGGGGCGCTGGCGGTGCTCATCCCCGGATTGCCGTTGCTCGTGCTCATCATGATCCCGAACGTCGCGGGCGGCATCCTGCTCCCCATCATTCTGGTGCTGGCGCTGAAGCTGGTGAACGACGAGCACATCATGGGCGAGCACGCGAACACGCCGCGCCAGAACATCATCGGGGTGGTCACCACGGCAGGGATTGTGGTGCTGACCGCGGTGTACCTGGTGGTGTTGTTCCTGACCGGTCTCGGCATTCTCTGAGGGCTTGAGCGAAGCTGGTCCGCCGTGCGGCGGGGCGCAGGCATCCCGTGTCTTTCGGCGAATTGTGCAAGGGCTTGATCTGTTGATCTATAATGCGGCAGCACAACACGGTGTGCTGAGGGAGGCATACCCATGCGCGGTACGACACTTCTCACGATCGCCGCGGCCACGGTTCTCTTGCTATCGACCGTGACCATCGCCACTGCCGGGTTCGACCTGCCACCGGGAGGTGCGCTCGTACGCGGCAGCAATGCGTCCCAGCCCATGGTGCTGGGGGATTCGTTCACCTACCAGGGGCGGCTCACCGAGAGCGGCGGGCCCGCCAGCGGTGCGTTCGACCTGCGCTTCATCCTCTACGACGCCGAATCGGGCGGGGCCCAGGTTGGGTCAACGGTGGCTGTCAACGATGTTGCCGTTTCGGCCGGTCTGTTCACTGTCTCGCTGGACTTCGGCGCAGGGGTCTGGAACGGGGACGCGCGCTGGATGGAGATCGCCGTCCGGCCGGGGGCAAGCTCCGGGACGTACACGGTGCTGTCGCCCCGGCAGGCGATTGGCAGCACGCCATACGCCCTTTATGCGAAGGCCGCGGGCGGCATTGCCGTGCCATTCAGCGCCTCCGGGAGCATCGAAGGCCCCGACGAGATCTTCCTCATAGAGCAGACGGGTAGCGGCATGGGTCTGAAGGTCGACCGCGGCTACACAGGCGCCACGCCTTACCCCGCCATCTACGGAGTGAACAGCGGCACGGGCGGCGCTGCCGGTGTCCAGGGCGAGACCCTGAACTCGGGCGGGGTTGGGGTTGCCGGCTATGGGGCCAACTCGGGCTCTACGGCGGGCCGCTTCATTGGTTGGGACGAAGATTCCATCGCGCTGGAGTTCGGCGGAGGCGCGCTGAAGGCAAGCGGGACGGTTGTCCCGGCCTTCACCTGGGAGGTGGATACGGCGGCGAATACCTGCAACAGCGACAAAGTGACGGTCATCGACAACGCCTTCGCCAATGCGAACTCGAGCGCCATCCTCCTTGTGACCCCATATGACTCGAGCCCGGCGACGCTCGGGTCCGTTCCCGGCCCC
>WBZY01000953.1_pt1 | contig 17722 bp, 20 predicted proteins | sample 5204191 | NCBI WGS metagenome assembly WBZY01 (sample SAMN12344363, study PRJNA552823) | activated sludge metagenome | biome: Activated sludge suspended growth; feature: Anammox Sidestream; material: Wastewater; isolation source: activated sludge from anammox sidestream of wastewater treatment...
GCCGCCAGGATTGCTCCCGCGCTGCCGCTCGACTTGCATGTGTTAAGCACGCCGCCAGCGTTCAATCTGAGCCAGGATCAAACTCTTCACTTGAAGATTTTGAACACTCGACAATGAATGGCTCAAAAGTACATTGCTGGACTTCTGGTCACTCGGTTTTTGCATCCAAAGGACGCATCGACGCGAGTCCCCACACAAATTACCTGCCAAATTCTTAAAGAGCAGCCGGCGCGCTGGGCGCAGGCGGGGGGCGGAAGTATAGCGACCGCCCCGATTCCGTCAACTTCGTCCCGACAACAGGTTCCCGACCGCGTTTCCGCGGGGGTCTTGCCGGGGGAAGGGCGCGCAGTATAGCGGCCGCAACGGGCCTGTCAACGCGGAGCAGGCATTGGTGCCGGGTTTTCGGTTATTCGGTTATTGCCCCGCCGCAGCGCAATAACCGAATAACCGAAAACCCGGCACCAAATCAGGGCTTTGCGACCACCTTGACCCGGGCGAAACGGCGCGGGCCGAGTTGCAGGATGTGCCTGGCCCCGAGCGGCAAACGCTGCTGCGGGTCCGCGACCTTCTCCCCGTCGATCCGCACGGCGCCTTCTGCGATCTTGCGCCGCGCCTCGGAGCCGCTCGCAGCGAGCCCGGTACCCGCGACGAGCGCCGCCACAAGCGCAATGTCACCGGTCTTTTCATCGGCGAAGAGGGCAGTTTCCGGCAGATCGGTCGGCAGCGCCCTGTCGCTGAAGCGCGCGATGAAATCAGCCTGCGCACGCTCGGCCGCCGCGGCATCATGGAAGCGCGTGACGATCTCGCGCGCCAGTTCGAACTTCACGTCGCGCGCATTGCGGCCGTTGTCGACCGCCGTGCGAAGCGCGGCGATATCGCCGAGCGGACGGAACGACAGCAGCTCGAAATAGCGCCACATCAGCACATCCGAAATGCGCATGAGCTTGCCGAACATCTCGCCTGCGGGCTCGGCGATACCGACGTAGTTGCCGAGCGACTTCGACATCTTCTGCACGCCGTCGAGCCCTTCGAGCAGCGGCATCGTCAGCACGACCTGCGGCTCCTGGCCGTAGGCCTCCTGCAGTTGCCGGCCGACGAGCAGGTTGAATTTCTGGTCCGTGCCGCCGAGCTCGACATCGGCCTCGAGCGCAACCGAATCGTAGCCCTGCACGAGCGGGTAGAGGAACTCGTGAATCGAGATCGGTTGACCGGCCTTGTAGCGCTTGGCGAAATCATCGCGCTCGAGCATGCGTGCGACCGTGTGCTTCGCGGCGATCTCGATCAGTCCCACCGCGCTCATCGAACCGAACCAGCGCGAGTTGAAATCGATGCGCGTCCTTGCCGGATCGAGGATGCGGAAGATCTGCTGCTCGTACGTGCGCGCGTTGGCCTGCACTTCCGCGGGCGTGAGACGCGGCCGCGTGGCGTTGCGTCCCGTGGGGTCGCCGATGAGACCCGTGAAATCGCCGATCAGGAAGATGACCTCGTGGCCGAACTGCTGGAACTGGCGCATCTTGTTGATCAGCACCGTGTGCCCCAGATGCAGGTCGGGCGCCGTCGGGTCGAAGCCGGCTTTCACGCGCAGCGGCACGCCACGCGCGAGCTTCTTTGCAAGCTCCGCTTCGATCAGGAGATCCTGCGCGCCGCGGCGTATCTCGGCGAGCTGGGTGGCCGCGTCCGCGGCTGTCGTCCGGTCATGGGTCATGGGCGCGAAACTCTAGCAGCCCGGATGTCCGCGCGCTAAGGTGCCGACCCGTGCATTGACCGGACGGCCCACCCTCGGGTACGGTCGCGCCACCTTTCCGGATCAACGGCTTCCATGCGTTTCGACCGCGGCCTGCAATGGCGCCACCTGCACGTCTCCGGCGCACTCGCGCTCAAGGTGGGCTGCTGCGCGCTGCTCGCGCTCGTCTGGGCACGATTCGAGCCGTCTGGCGCCACGGCGGGCATCACGGAGTCTTCCGTGGCGAGCGCGCTCTCGCTCGCCGACCCGGCGGCGGCCGCCGACCCCACCGCCGCACCCGCCGGCCTCACCGGCACGGCGATCGAAGTGCTGGTCCGCCGCAACGACACGCTCGACCGGATTTTCCGCCAGTTGCAACTGAGCCTGGCCGATCTGGCTTCCCTGCGGGCGCTGCCCGACCTGCGCGCGGCGCTCGATCGCCTGCACCCTGGTGAGGTGCTCACTTTCTTCAGGGACGGCGCGGGGCAACTCCTCGGACTCGAGCGCCAGTTGTCGGAGAGCGAGCGCCTGACGATCGCGCGCGCGGACGATGGCTTCAGGTCGCACATCATCGAGAATCCGCTCGAGCGCGAAGTGCGCACGGCAAGCGCCACGATCACGAGCTCGCTGTTCGAAGCCGCGCGCGACGCCGGTATCTCCGATCAGACGGCCATCGCAATCGCGGACGTGTTTGCGTGGGACATCGACTTCGTGCTCGACGTACGCAGTGGCGATCGCTTCGTCGTCACCTTCGAACAGCTCTCGCAGGACGGCGAGCACCTGCGTGATGGCGCGCTCCTCGCCGTCAAGTTCATCAACCAGGGCCGCGAATACCGTGCCGTCCGGTACGTCGACTCGCAGGGCGAAGCGCGCTACTACACGCCCGAGGGGCGCAGCCTCCGCAAGGCCTTCCTGCGCGCGCCCCTCGAGTTCACGCGCGTTTCGTCGCGCTTCAATCCGAACCGCAGACACCCGGTACTGAACCGTATCCGCGCTCACCGCGGTGTCGACTATGCAGCGCCGATCGGCACGCCCGTGAAGGCCGCGGGCGACGGTCGCGTGCGGTTTCGCGGTGTCAAGGGCGGCTACGGCAATGTCGTCGAGCTGTCACACGCCAATGGCGTCATGACGGTCTACGGGCACATGTCGAGATTCGCGCGGCAACTGCGCACCGGGCAGCGCGTCACGCAGGGCCAGGTGATCGGCTACGTCGGCCAGAGCGGACTCGCCACCGGCCCGCACCTGCACTACGAGTACCGGTTGCACGGGGTCTACAAGGATCCGCAGAAGGTGAAGCTGCCGAGCGCGGAGCCGCTGCCGGCCGCCCTGCTCGCGGACTTCCGCGTACAGACCGCGCCGCTGCTGGCCGGCCTCGATGCGCAGCCGCCGGCTCACACCGCGCCCGCGCTCGCCGCCCGGTAGGAATCAGGCCGAGAAGGACGATCCGCAACCGCAGGTGGTGCTCGCCTGCGGGTTACGGATCACGAACTGGGCACCATCGAGATTTTCGCGGTAGTCGATCTCGGCACCCGTCAGGTATTGCACGCTCATCGGATCGACGAGCAGTTTCACGCCGTGGTTCTCGATGCAGGTGTCACCGTCCTGGACGGCCTCATCGAATTCGAAACCGTACGACAGGCCCGAGCAGCCGCCGCCCTGAACGAAGACACGCAGCATCAGCTTCGGATTGCCCTCGCCACGGATCAGGTCGCCGACCTTGCGGGCAGCGGCATCGGTAAAGACGAGTGCAGGAGCATTGGCAGTCATAAGAGGAAAAGACCCTATTTAACAATAGTTTACATGGTCGCTTGCGTTGGGTCAAAGTGCGGCGCCTACCCGGCAGCTTCCGTGACGGTGTAGCGCCCGGTCACGGCCCCCGCGTCCTCCACGACCTTCGGGGCGCTGCCGGCGCCCATGGGCACGAGCTTGCCGCGAATCTCCGCGCCAAGGGCCATTTCGATCTGGCCGTAGTGCACGCTGCCCTCGACCCGCGCCTTGGGGCCCAACACGACTCGCGCTGCCGCGTGAATATCGCCGTTGACGGTACCATTCAACACCACATTCGGCACGGTCACCGAGCCCTCGATATGCCCCTGCTCGCTCACCGACAGCGTGGGCGCGGCATCGCCCTCACCCCGCACGTTGCCTGTGACCCGGCCGTCGAGGTGCAGGCCACCCTCGAATACGAGATCGCCGTCGATCCGCGAAGCCTTGCCAACCAGCGTATCGACCCGGAGCTTGAGCGCCTTGTCCCTGCCGAACATCATTCCACGCTCCACATGAGGGTCTGGGTGACGGGCGCGACACCCTTCTTCGCGGAGCGTACCTCGACACTCACGCGCTCCGGGCTGAAACCTGCCGGAAGTGTGATCTCGGGATCGATATTCTCGAAATAGCGGAATGAAAAGGGGATTTCGGCGCGCTTGTCGGCCGTGAGCGCCGCGAGATCGAGCGCGAGCGGCCCGCCTTCGCGCTCGCCCTCGACCCGTGCGCTGATGACGCCATCGACGCTGCGGTCGGAGCGCACCGGCTGCACGAGCGTGATGCGCAGACGAAATCGTCCCGGAGCATCACCCGCCGAGATGCGCAGCTGCTGGATCTTCACTTCGGGAGCGTTCACACCCTGCTCGACGATGCCCTTGTAGAAGGCGAGTTCCTGGGCCTGCTTCGCGACCTGGGCCTGCAGATCGCCAATCGCCTTCGCGACTTCCGCGCGCTCGCGCCCCTGCCCCACCTCTGCCGATTCGAACTCGGCGAGTTTCACGCGCAGTTCGCGGTTCTGCTTCTCGAGCCGCTCCTGCCCGACCCGGGCTTCCGCTTCGCGCTGCGAGGTCGTGAGCCGGTCGAACCCTCCATCGAAGCGCCCGTACTCGTACGTCACATAGAAAGCGAACACGCCGAGCAGAACGAGCGCTGCCAGGAGCCAGCGCCGGCGAGCCGGCGCGTAAGTGCGCACGACGAGCTTCGGCACCGGCTCCGTCATGGCGATTCGCTCTCCCACCAGTCAGGATACGCAGGCAGACCACCCGGGAAGGCGATCGCGCCGAGCTCATGCAGCGCCTGGCGGTAGACCGGACGCTTGAAGTGGATTACTTCACGCACCGGCTCCCAGTAGTCCGCCCAGCGCCATTCGTCGAATTCCGGCTCATCGGTCTGATCGAAGCGAAAGCGCACGTCCTCGTGCGCAAGCCGCAGCAGGAACCAGCGCTGCTTCTGCCCGACGCACAGGGGGTGCTGGTGCCGCCGCACGAACTTCGCCGGCAGTCGATAGCGGAGCCAGTGATCGGTGCTGCCCGCCACATCGACGTCGCCGGGTCCGAGACCGATCTCCTCACGCAATTCACGCAGCAGCGCGGCTTCGGCGTCCTCGCCCTCGCGCATGCCGCCCTGCGGGAACTGCCAGCCGCGACCCCCGATGCGGCGCCCGAGGAACACCCGTTTGTCGGAGCGCATCAGGATAATGCCGACATTCGCCCGAAAGCCCTGCTCATCGATCACGTCCGTCATCCGGTCCCTTTTAACCTGCTGGACACACGCCGGACAAGGCACCAGGGCTTCTCCTGCTACGCTAACGCGCAGTGAGTTCCTCCGCCACCCTCCTTCGCTTCCTGCTTCTGGCCGCACTCGCGATCCTCGCGATCGCTGCTTCCCTGCTCCACGGCAGCTCCGGCATGGGCCTGCGCGATGCATGGGCCGCGCTCACCGGCGGCGGGGACGAAATGGCCCGCAGCATCGTGCTCGACGTGCGACTGCCGCGCACGCTTGCCGCCGTCGGCGTCGGCAGCGTACTTGCGCTCGCTGGCGTGCTGCTGCAGGCGCTCTTTCGCAATCCGCTCGCGGACCCTTACGTGCTCGGCGTTTCGGGGGGTGCCGCTGTCGGCGCGCTGCTCGCGCTGATTGCCGGCGCTGGTGCCATCGCGACCCGCAGCGGAGCCTTCGCCGGCGCCATCATCACTATCGGACTCGTTGCATTTGCGGGCCGCGGCGGCGGCATGACACGACTGCTGCTGACGGGCGTCATCGTTGCGAGCGCCTGCGGCGCCTGTGTTGCCGTGCTGCTGGCCCTCGCCGACAGCGGACAGCTGCGCGGCATGGTGTTCTGGCTTGCAGGCGATCTCGGCTGGTCGAACGACCCGTGGACGAGCGGACTCGCTGCTCTCGCCGCGCTCGCGCTCGCGCTCGCCTTTGCGCGCCCGCTGAATGTGCTGGCGGCCGGCGAGCTGCGCGCGCAGTCGGCCGGCCTCGATCTCGCCTTCTCCCGGTGGGCGATCTTTCTCGCGAGCGCCGCGCTCATCTCGACCGCAGTGATCACGGCCGGCACGATCGGTTTCGTCGGACTCGTTACACCGCATGCGGCACGCCTCGCGTTTCGCACGGGCGATCATCGCATCGTGGCGCCCGCCGCAGCACTGCTCGGCGGCAGTTTCGTGACGCTCGCCGACTACGCGGCTCGCACCATCGCAGCCCCGCGGCAGTTGCCGGTTGGCGCGATCCTCGCGCTCATCGGTACGCCGCTTTTTCTCGTGCTGCTGCGCACAGCCGTCAGCGCACCGCGCGTTCGGCAATGACGTAGCGGTCGCGTCCAGCGCTCTTGGCGCGATAGAGCGCCGCGTCGGCCTCGGCCATGAGCCGCTCGGCGAGCGTCCGATAGTCGCGCTCCCCGGGCGAGGGCTCCGCCAGTGCGCCACCGATCGACAGCGTCACCACTTCGCTGCCGTCGCCACCGAGCGGCACGGGGCTCGCGCTCATCGAAGCCGTCAGGCGCCCCGCGAGTCGCTCGAGGTCACCCGCGCGGCCGCCGCCGAGCAGTACCGCGAATTCATCGCCGCCGAAACGCGCGCCCGTATCGCTCGAGCGGATCTGGGACGCGATGCGGCGCGCGATTTCCTTCAGCACCAAATCACCGGCGAGGTGCCCGTGACTGTCATTGATGCGCTTGAAGTGATCCACGTCGATCATCAGCAGGCCGACCGCGCCGGCCGTGCGCTGCGCGCGCGCCAGTTCTTCCCGCAGCCGCGCGTTCAGGTAGCGGCGGTTGTGAAACCCGGTCAGGAAATCAGTGACACCCGTGCGCGTGAGGCGCGCGCGGTTCACCGCATTCTCGAGACAGATTGCCGCGACCACGCCGAGATGCGCGAGAAAGTCGCTGGCAAGATCGGCGGTGAAGCGCGCCGGGTCGCGACTTTCGAACACGAGCACGCCGAGGCGCCGATCGGCGCGGGGCAACGGCAGGAAGGCGAAGCTCCCGCCGACCGCGCTCGAGCGCAGTACGCGCACGACTTCCGCAGGCAGGCGGCTGCCGAGCCAGGGTTTCAGGAGCCCGCCGAGCGCGAGCGCCATGGCATCGAGCCGGTCCTCGTGGCGCACGTGACCAAGTATCTCGTGGCCTGCGTTCTCACCGGTCGCGAGATGGCGCACTTCGTGTTGCGGGTCGTTCAGCAGGAGCGTCACGCGATCGAGCTGGTAGGCCTCGCGCAGGCCGTCGATCGTGCGTTCGAGCAGTTCCGCGAGTGAGCCTGCGCGCAGCAGATCGAGCTCACGCTCCTGGGTCTTCGCGAGCAGCGCCTCATTGCGCGCCGCCGCCTCGGCCAGCTCGACGAGACGCGCGCGCAGCAGGCGGTTCTCGCCCTCGGTACCGGTGTCCCGCGCGAAATCACGCGCGGCGGGGGCTGCAGGGCGACGTGGTGGCCGGCGCGGTGGTTCCATTGCGACCCGGCGCGCCCGGGATCAGGCGCGCCGCTCCGTGACGCTGCGCCGGTCCTCGAAATACTCCTTGCCTCGCAGCATCAGCGCGGTAAATGCGCCGCGGTCCTGGGCCAGCACGGCAGCACGCAGGCGCTCGACAGACTTGGCGAGCGCCTCGAGGGACTCGGCGCCGTAGTCGTTGAGCGACTGGATCTCGAAATAGAGATCCGGGCTTTCCTGCGCCACCTGACTTGCGATGTCGAGCTGCGCGTCGAACGTGGTGCTCGAGAGCTTCGCGAGTCGGGGGGCCGCCTCGCCACTGTCGGCGAGCGCGTTGTAGAACGCGATATTGAGCGCGTGCGACAGGCCGAGCACGTAGGCGATCAGGCGATCGTGATCATCGAGGCTCATCACCACCTGCTCGACCATGGTCGGGGCGAACAGTTCACGTGCGCGCGCGAGCGCCTCCGGCACCCCGAGGTCGACAAATATGACGTGGCGACCGGAGAGCAGCTCCGTATCAGGGCCGAACATCGGGTGCACCGAGGTCACCTTGACGCCGTGTGAACGCAGCGCCATGAGGCCGCCACGCAACGGCGACTTGAGCGAGCCCAGGTCGAAGACAACGCCGCGAGGCCGGCGCATCGCCAGCTCGCGCAGGACCGCGTCCGTCGCGCCGAGCGGCGTTGCGACAACCAGCAGGTCGTGAGACAGATCACTTGTGTGCCAGTCGATCCGCGGTACGCCGGCGACCGGTGTGCCCGCCAGCGCCGTAGCGGAAGGATCTGCGATCTCGACCGAATAACCCTGTGACTGCAGGAATTCGGCGAACCAGCGCCCCATCTTGCCCGCCCCGCCGATCACGAGCGCGCGCTGGCCAGTGCCGGCGCGGTGGGCAGCCACGCTCGCGCGCTCCTGGGTCGTGAGCGAGGAGCGGATCAGCAGGCGCATGAAGGTTTCCGCGAGCTGCGGGGAAACGCCGAGCGTGGCGGCCTGGGAGCGCGCGCCCATGATCACTTCACGCTCGCGCTCGTAATCACGTGTCGCGTACCCCGTCTCGCGCTTCACGCGTGCGATCTCGCGGCTCGTCTGCTGGCGATCGGCCACCAGTTCGAGCAGCCGGGTATCGAGGTCGTTCAGGTGCTGGCGTAGTTCGTCGAGGGTCATGCGGGGGCCTTGCGCGTCTGTCAGCCCCCTTTGTACCGGGCGGCTCCGCCCGACGGCAAGCGTGGGGACGGAAATCCGTCCCCACGTGTCGCCTCACGCCGTCACTTCAGCGGGATATAGAGCTGGATGCCAAGTGATGGCTGGCCGTCATAGCCGTAGGCCGGGGCAGGGTAGTACCGCGGCGGCGGGTAGTACACGCGCGGCGCGGGGTAGTAGGCCCGCGGAGGCGGGTAATACACACGCGGCCGCGGGTAGTAGTGGCGCGGTGCGTAGTGGCGGTAACCATCACGGTAGCGATGATCGTGACGGCGTTCGTGGCGATCATGGCCGCGATCGTACCGATAGTAGTTTCGCTCGCCGCGGTCATGGTCCCGATCGCGCCCATGATCGCCGGCGAAGGCGGTGGCGCCGACCGCAGTGAGTGCAATGGCAAGAAGGGCCGAACGAAGCATGGTGGTTCCTCCTGGACCCCCACGGCGGGAGTCCGATCACGGGTGCCAGTTTGCCCAACCGGCAATGAACCCTCGCTGAACCGTGCGGTACCATGTCCTTCCATGATTTCCACCGAATTCCTGCCCGATCCACTGCCCGGTGAACCTCTCGCGCTCGCGGCCGACTGGCTGGCCGAGGCCACGCGGCGTGCCGACCAGCCCAATCCGAATGCCATGGTGCTGGCGACTGTTTCCGCCACCGGCCAGCCCTCTGCCCGCGTGGTGCTTTGCAAGGAGATCATCCCCGCAAAGGGTTATGTCTCCTTCTACACGAACTATCACTCACGCAAGGGAAGTGAGCTCGAGACGAACCCGCGCGCTGCGCTCGTGATGCACTGGGATCACCTGCACCGCCAGGTACGCATCGAGGGCCGGGTCGCCCCGGCGCCGGCGGCGGAAAGCGATGCCTATTTCGCGAGCCGACCCTGGCAACGGCGCATCGGCGCCTGGGCGAGCGCGCAAAGCAAACCCGTCGCCTCGCGGGCCGCGCTGCTCGACGGTGTCGCCCGGACGGCAGCGCGTTTCGGTGCGCCCGTGCCCGGACCGGAGGACGACCCGGAACCTGCCGGCCTGCGCATTCCCCGTCCGCCGCACTGGGGCGGCTATCACCTGTGGGCGAGCGCCGTCGAGTTGTGGGTCGAAGGCGAATCACGCATCCACGACCGCGTACGCTGGGAGCGCACGCTCACCACCAACGGTGACGACTTCGCTACGGGACCCTGGCTCGCCACGCGGCTGCAGCCCTGACGGCGCACGCGCGTGTGGCGCATCCTGCGGGTCACGCTCCTGTTGCTGGTGCTGGTCGGCGTCGCGAGCACCGCGTGGCTCGACCGGATAACAACCCGCGACTGGAAGGAGCCGCTCTGGGTCGGTATCTACCCGGTGGGCGCAGACGATGATGCCGTGACCGAAGCCTGGCTGTCGGGACTCGGGCGCGAATCATTCGTCCCGATCGAGCAGTTCTTCGCAACGGAAAGTCGCGGCTACCTGGTCACGCCGCAGCCCGTGCACGTCGAGCTCTATCCGCGCGTTGCGACGGCGCCCCCGGTCCTGCCTGCGCACGCCGGCCCGTTGCGCACGGCATTCTGGAGCCTCGCAGTACGCTGGTACGCGTGGCGCACGACTTCGGGTACCGGTCGTGCACCGCCCAACATCCGCCTCTTCGTCCTCTACCATGCGCCCCGACGTGCGGCCGTGCTGCCACACTCGCGTGGCCTCGCCAAAGGCCTCGTCGGCGTCGTGCATGCCTATGCCGGTCGCGACCACGATGGCACGAACGCCGTCGTGATCGCGCATGAGCTGCTGCACACACTCGGCGCGTCCGACAAGTACGACCCGGCGGACCTCATGCCGCGCTGGCCCGAGGGGTACGCAGAGCCGGAGCGCCAGCCGCGCGTTCCGCAACCGCTTGCCGAGATCATGGCCGGGCGGCGTGCCGTTTCGGCGCGCGAAGCCGCAATGCCCGTCTCTCTGGATGAAGTCGTCGTAGGTACCGCTACGGCGCGCGAGATCGCGTGGGAGGTGCGATGAGCTGCCCGATCCTTGCGGTCCGCGGGCTCGATGTCCGGGCGGGCAATCGTGTGCTCGTCCGCGGGCTCGAGCTCGAAATCCGCGCCGGGGAGTGTGTCGCGATCCTCGGGCGAAACGGCGCCGGCAAGAGCCTCACCTTGCACGCGCTCGCGGGACTTGGAGATTCGGGGGCGAACCCACCTGCGGGCAGCCTGTCGCTCGACGGACAGCCGCTCGACGGCCTGCCCCGCCGCGCGATCGCGCGGCGCATCGGCCTGCTGCCCCAGGATCTTGAGGCCGGTCACTCGGAAACGGCGCTCGACACGGTGCTCGTGGGGCGTCATCCCCACCTGCCGCTCTGGCGCTGGGAAGGCGAAGAAGACCGACGCCTGGCGCGCTCGATGCTCGCGCGCGTGGGGCTCGGTGACTTCGCCTCGCGCCTCACGGGCACGCTGTCGGGCGGTGAACAACGGCGCGTGGCGATGGCGACGCTCCTCACCCAGCACCCGGCGCTCTACCTGCTCGACGAGCCGACGAACCACCTCGACCCGCACCACCAGCTCGCCGTGCTCGATCTCTTTCGCGAACAGGCCCACGGCGGCTGCGCGGTCGTCGCGACACTGCACGACCCGACGATGGCGGCGCGCTACGCCGACCGGGTGGTGCTGCTCCATGGCGACGGTCGCTGGCTCGCGGGCCCGGCGCGCGAAGTGCTCACGGCCGAAAACCTCTCCGCGCTCTATTTCGTGCGCGTCGTGGAAACGGCGGTCGAGGGACGGCGCGTGTTCGTCACGGCATAAGGAAGGGCGCTGCGAGCGCGTGCAGCGGCGCATTCGCTGCCAGCACGGAGGTCGTCGCGAGCCCGATTGCACCGCCCCCGAGATCCGTGAACACGCCGCCCGCCTCGCGCACGATCACGGTGAGCGCCGCGATGTCGAGGATGTTCACGTCGGACTCGATCACGACGTCGAGCGAACCTCGCGCGAGCAGATGGTAGTGCACGAAATCGCCGTAGCCGCGGATACGGCTCACCCGGGTCACGAGGTCGGCGTAGCGCGCCCAGCGCTGCGGCTCGCGCGCCAGCGTCTTGAGATTGCCACTCGACACGATGGCATCCTCGAGCGCACGCGTCGTGCTCACACGGATGCGTTCGCCATCGAGAAATGCTCCGTCGCCGCGCGTGGCCCAGGCAAGTTCGCCATAGGCCGGCGCGCTCGATACGCCGAGCACCAGCTCGCCACCCCGCAGCAGCGCAATCTGCGTGGAGAAGAAGGGGCAGTCCCGCACGAATGACTTGGTGCCGTCGATCGGATCGACGAGCCAGATGCTCTCGGCGCCCATGGCGCTGCGACCGGTTTCCTCGCCATAGAAGCCGTAAGCCGGGAAGCGCTTCATCAGCACGTCGCGGATCGCTTCCTCCGAGCGCACATCCGCCTCGGTGACCGGCGAACGGTCGGCCTTGGTCGTGATCGCGAGATTGCGCCGGTAGAGCGCGTTGATGACGGTGGCGGCAGCGCGCGCCGCATCGAGCGCGGCGGCGAGTTCGGCAGTGAGTGGCATAGGAAAGCGAGTGTATGTGATAGAGTTCGCCCACTGCCAAGGTGTACGGGAAGCCGGTGAAGCGCAACGCGCCATTCCGGCACTGCCGCCGCAACGGTAAGCAGGCGAGAGCCGCATCGGTCTCCACAGGGAGACGCCACTGCGCAGAAGCGCGGGAAGGCGATGCGACGAGGCGCCGGGAATCCACCCGGAGTGCCTCTCCTGCGAGTCCGGAGACCGGCCTGGCATCGGTTCCAGTTGTCACACACCAACCATGCGGGCGTGCATGGGGAAAGGACTGATTCGATGTCGATTGCATTCGCTGCGGCGCGCACTGCCGCCTCCGTGTTCGCCGTTGTCGCAATGGGAACTGCCATCCCGGCCGTGGCCGCCGAGGGGTCACTCGAGGAAATCATCGTTACCGCGACCCGCACGGCGGTGCCGCTCGAGGATCTGGCGGCGCCACTCTTCGTGATCGATCGCGACGAAATCGGGCGTTCACTCGCTCCGGATGTCGGCGAGCTCCTGCGCACGCACGCGGGCATCGAACTCGCCCGCACCGGAGGACCCGGTCAACCCACCTCGCTCTTCATGCGCGGCACCGACAGCAATCACACCGTTGTGCTGATCGATGGCGTACGCGTGAACCCCGGCACGATCGGCAGCCCTGCGCTGCAGAACATCGCGCCGGAGTCGGTGCACCGCATCGAGGTCGTGAAAGGACCCCGCTCGACGTTGTACGGTTCGGACGCGATCGGGGGCGTCGTCAACATCATCACGAACGCTGCGGGCGCCCGCGGCCTCAGCGGCTACGCATCGGGTGGGCGCTACGATACGGTCGCAGGCGGTCTCGGCGGCGGCCTGCCGCTTGGCGAGGCGGCGGGACTCGGCTTCGGGGTCGACTATCGCGAGAGCGACGGCTTTCCGACGCGCACCGGTGATGCGGTCGACCGCGGCTACGACAACCTCACGCTCAATCTTGCCGCCGACTATGCCGCCGCCGGATCACTCGATCTTCGCGCGCGCGCCTGGCGCTCGGCAGGCAATGTCGGCTACTCGACCACCGTGTTCGATCCACTGACCTGGGTGGCGAGCCTCGTGCCGGTGGATCAGGACTATGTCAATGCGAGCTACGCGCTCGAATCGCTGTGGCGGCCGCGCGACGGCATGAATGTGCGTGCAGCCGTGACGCGTGTCGAGGACGAGATCGAGCAGAAACAGAACACGCTGGGCGTCGCCACGCCGCCGTACGACTTTCTGCGCACCGCCCGCAATGGCCTCGAATTGCAGACAGACATGCGCCTTGGCGAAGGGAACGAGTTGACCCTCGGCGCGGTGCTGACCCGCGAAAACACTGCAGCACTCTCCTACGGCACGGCGTTCGATGTCGACACATCCGTCAACCAGTTCTTCGCACAGGATCGCGTGAGCCACGGGCGACACAGTCTTCTCGCAGCGGTCGGCGTGATCGACCACGAGACTTTCGGCAACGAGGTCACGTGGAATGCCGAGTATGGCCTCGTGTTGCCTACCGCGACTCACCTGACCATCGGCGCCGGCCATGCTTTTCGCGCACCCGACAGCACCGATCGCTTTGGATATGGCGGCAACCCTTCGCTTGCGCCGGAAGTCTCCCGGCAGGTCGAGGTCGGCCTGCGTCAGCCGTTCGGCGCGCGGCACAGCATCTACGCGAACGCCTGGCGGAACGACCTCGAGGACCTGATCCTCTTCGTCTTCGATCCAGTGACCTTCAATGGCCGCAACGAGAACGTGGAGCGGGCCCGCATCGAGGGGGTTGAACTCGGCTATGCCTTTGCCGGGGAAAGATGGCATGTACGCGCCGAAGCGACCCTGCAGGACCCGCGCAATCGTGACACCGGCGAGCGTCTGCTGCGCCGGGCGCGCGAGAACTATGTGTTCGCGGTCGAGCGCAGCGCCGGGCGTCTCGCACTCGGGGCCGATTTGACATACTCCGGCAACCGGATCGACGTGGCCTTCCCGTCCAGCATCCACCTCGCGGGGTACACGCTGCTCAACGCCACGGCACGCTTCGCGGTCACGGACCGGTGGTGGTTACAGGCGCGCCTCGACAACGCGCTCAACGAGTCCTACACGCTCGTTCACGGATACAACACACCCGGCAGGAGTTTCACACTGGCGACACGCTTCACGTTCCAGTAGCGTTGGAGGGCATGGGGAACCGGCTCTCGAAGATCTACACACGCACCGGGGATGACGGCACCACAGGCCTCGGCGACGGCACGCGCGTCCCGAAAGACGACGCGCGGGTCGAGGCCTACGGCACCGTCGATGAGGCGAACAGCGCCATTGGCGTCGTACTCGCGCACCCGTCAGTGCCCGATGACATCCGGCACTGCCTCACCGAGGTGCAGCACAACCTCTTCGATCTCGGCGGCGAGCTGTGCATTCCGGGTTCGCGCGTCATCACCGGCGAGCACACCGTGCGGCTCGAGAACGACCTCGATCGCTTCAACGCCGATCTGCCGCGGCTCAAGGAATTCATCCTGCCGGGCGGGGGGCCCGCAGCAGCAGCCTGCCACATGGCCCGCACGATCTGCCGTCGGGCGGAGCGGCAGGTCTGGACGCTCGTGGACGGTGATCACGTCGCGCTCGAAGTGCCGCGCTATCTCAACCGGCTGTCGGACCTGCTGTTCGTGATCGCGCGTGTGCTGGCACGGGCGGAAAGCGGCAGCGAAGTCCTGTGGCGGCACGAGCGCGATCGCTGACGATCCTGGCTGGTGCTCACACCATCCGCAAGAAGCGATCGATCACCTCGACGTACTCTTCCGCCCGCGCCGGATCGAGGAGCGGATGTGCTCCCTGGAAGACATGCTGCTGTGCGCCCCGCACCGCTTCGACCACGGCAGCGTGCATCGGACGCAGCGGCTCGGTCTCGGCCGTGAGCGCGAGCACCGGCGCGGCCAGCTGCGGCAATCGCGCGAGCATGTCATAGGCACCGAGCGCGGGCTTCGGCCTGAGACCGGTCTCGAGATAGTCACACAGACAGGCGTAGACGATCGGCAACGTCGCTTCCGTGACACGGAAGCGATCGTCCCACTGCGCGAGCGTGCGCTCGATCATGTCCCACGCGTAACTCTTGTGGCCGCCATGTGCGGTGATCGCGGGCGAGAGGCCTGCGAAACCCTGCAACAGCGCCGCGCGCTGCGCAGCTGTCCATGCGGGTGAGCCGTCGAGCACGAGACGGGTGACGCCGGCGGGCTCGGCGATCGCCAACTCCGTCGCGATGGCGGCTGACAGGTGGCCGCCGACGACATTCGCCGGCCACGCCCCGAGCGCGCGCAGCGCTTCGCCGAGGTTGTGCGCATAGTCCGCGATCGCCCAGCCTGCGTCCTGCTTGTCCGACCGCCCGTAGCCATAAATATCGGGCGCGAGCGCGCGAAAGCCACGGGCTGCAAAGGCCGGCATGAGGTGCTCGTACATGCGTCCGGAGGCCGGTGCCCAGTGCAGCAGGACGACGGGCCTGCCTTCGCCGCAGGCACGGTAGTGCACCTGCCCCGCCTGCGTATCGCAGTACCCACGGCGCACCGGCGCCGTCAGACTCCCGCCTGCACTCACGCCAGCAGTTCCCGCAATCGCGACCAGTCGAACGCCGGGCCGGGATCCGTCTTGCGGCCCGGTGCGATGTCGCTGTGCCCGACGAGACGCTCGCGCGACAGGGTCGGGTAGCACGTGAGCAGCGCACGAACGAGCGCCGCGAGCGTTGCGTACTGCGCGCGCTCGTAGGGCAGATCGTCGGTGCCCTCGAGTTCGACGCCGATCGAAAAATCGTTGCAACTGTGGCGGCCGCAGTATTCGGACGCCCCGGCGTGCCAGGCGCGCTGCGCGAAGGGCACATACTGCGTGATGCTGCCATCGCGCTTGACGAGCGCGTGCGCCGAAACCCGGGCGTCCCTGATCGTCGCGAAGTAAGGGTGCGCAGCAGGCGGCAGGCCGCCGGTGAAAAGCGCGTCGATCCACGGGCCGCCGAACTCGCCGGGCGGCAGGCTGATGCCGTGCACGACGATCAACTCGGGCAGCGAGCCGGACGGACGCGCATCGCAATGGGACGAGAGCACCTGCCGTACATCCTTGAGGAGGCCGGTGGCAGGGTCGATGTCGAGCGGCATGGATCGATCATGCCACAATCGAACCATGCGACAGGTGCGCGTCTACTCGGCCGATCCGCTCACGGCACACAGCGAGCAGGAACTCGGGCGCGCTGCGAGCGCGCACATGCTGCGTGTCCTTCGGCTGCGCGCAGGCGATGCACTCACACTGTTCGATGGTCGTGGAGGGGAATACCCCGCCCGGCTCGTGCGCGCCGGGCGCACCACAGCGGTTGTCGAGCTGGGCGCGCACGTCCCTGTGGAAAGGGAGTCGCCCCTTGCGATCACGCTGCTGCAGAGCCTCGTGCGCGGGGAGAAGATGGACTTCATCGTGCAGAAGGGGACAGAACTCGGCGTGACCCGCATCGTGCCGGTCGCGGTCGGGCGCAGCGTGGCACGTGTCGCGGAGGAGCGTGAAGACAGGAAGCTCGAACACTGGCGTGCGGTCGCAGCGAGCGCCTGCGAACAATGTGGCCGCAACAGGTTGCCGCAGATCGATGCGCCCGTGGATCTCCCCTCCGCGCTGGCGCTGTCCGCATCGCTCGAGATGCGAGTGCTGCTCTCGCCGGAGGCACCAGACACGCTGTCCGGCGTTGCCCAGGCGCTCAGTGCGGGCGGTACGGGCATGCCGTGCCGATCCGTCGCACTGCTGATCGGGCCCGAAGGGGGTCTTGAATACGGCGAAACGGTCGCAGCCGCCCGCCACGGGTTTCGCGCGGCGCGCTTCGGCCCGCGCGTGCTGCGCACCGAAACCGCGGCGGTCGCCGCCATCACTGCATTGCAGGTGATGGCTGGCGACCTGGGATCCGCTACGGCCGGTACCGGCTGAAGACGTAGTCGTGCGCCTGCTGCGGCGCGTGGCAGCTGAAACAGGCAGTCGCTGCCTTGTCACCCACCGCACGTTCGGTCTGGCTGTCACCTGCGAAGCCTTCGAAGCCCCACCCGCCGGTCGCCGCGTACTTCCTTGCGTCCCGATGCATGACACCGACGATCTTGCGCGTGCCTTCCGTGACGGCGCTGTCAGCCGCTACCGCCTCGAGCAGATCGAACACGATCACGGCCCCGTCAGGAAAGTGGCCGCTCTCGTAACCCTTCATCGCCTTGTCATTGGCGTAGAGGTGGTGGATGCCGCCGAACGACGCGTGCAGCGCGTGCCCCGGCTCGATCACCATGCTCTTCACGTGCCGCCAGGCGCGGTAACCATCCGGATAGGGCACAGCAGCGCTATCGGCACTGATTGCGGCACCGGTGACGACGGCAGCGATGAGCGCGGCGCCCGCCGCGAGGTGACGTGTCTTCATGAGCAGCTCCCCAGGTGTTGGCCACGGCGGTCCAGCGCGAGACCATCTAGGGGAGAATCTGCGCGCACAGAAGTCTGCACGCAGTGGTACCTTGCTTACAAAACGGTGCAAGTTGATGCCGGGCATCGGAAAAAAAACGCCACTGAAAAGTCCGCCGCCTGCCGCACGCATGGTCGAGGA
>WBZY01000955.1_pt1 | contig 17695 bp, 16 predicted proteins | sample 5204191 | NCBI WGS metagenome assembly WBZY01 (sample SAMN12344363, study PRJNA552823) | activated sludge metagenome | biome: Activated sludge suspended growth; feature: Anammox Sidestream; material: Wastewater; isolation source: activated sludge from anammox sidestream of wastewater treatment...
CAAACGCGAGCTCGACTGATCCTTCGAGACCCTTGCGTCTCGCCTCTTCGGGGTAGTCCGCAGCCACCCTCCGGAGGAGCTTCATCTCCATGACGACCGGCTTCGGGCGATCGGGCTCGACACGCCGCTGCGCAGGGGCGGGCACGGGTGGATTGGAACTGTCTTCCAGCGTGCGACCTGCGAAACTCACCGCGGTGAGTTTGGAGGGGCGCAGATCGGTAGGTGAGGCCACCGGCGTGCGCGTGGTTTCCCCGTAGCTCGAGGGTGCGGGAGTCGGCGGCGATTCCGGCGCAGCCTCACGCGGCGCCGCTGGAAGTACTTCGGGGGCTGCGCTCGGGAGCGTCGCACCCGGCGCAATCGATGTTGTCGTCATTGCGGGGGACGGCGGCGTGACCGCCGGCGTCGCCCCTTCGGGCTGATCTGCAGCGGCGGGTGCAGACGTGGGTGTGCGGGCGAGCCGCTGCGCTTCCTCGGCCCGGCCGACGAGCGTGTCGAGCAGTGCAAGACGTTCGTGCCGCGGGTCGAGGCTCCGCAACTCATGGAGCGATGCCCGCGCGGCGGCGACGTCGCTGCGGGTCAGCGCGTCCTCGACGCGTGCGACCAGTGCATCGCCCGGGGACGGCGCACCCGGAGGAGGCGCCACGCGCGCCGTCGGGACCGGCGCCAGGGCAGGCTTGCCATCGTGCGAGAAGTAGAGCCACGCCACACCAAACGCCAAGGCTGCCGCGATCACGAGCGCGAGAGGCAACGGCAAGGCGAGCGATCGGCGACGGGGACGGGTTGCCGGGCGCAAGGCGCCGCCCACCTTGCGCGACACGGCGCCAGGCGGCTGCCACTCGACCGTAACGAGTGGCGCGCCGCTCGTGCGTGCAACCGGTGGAGGCTCCTGGGGCACGGCTTCAGCCGGCGCGGGTGCGGATGCGGGGGCCGCGGGGGTCGAGCTGATGGCCTGCAGACGCAAGGCCGACTCGAGTACGAGGCGCATGCCCGCCTGTGTAATGGGCTTCGCGACGAAGCGATCCACGATGCCGCTTGCGACCAGCGGTTCGAGCATCTGGCCGTCATTACGCCGGCCGAGCGCGAGCAGCAGTGTGGCAGGCGAGGCACGGTGGGCTTCGACGAACCAGTTGACGGGATCCATGCCGAGCGCACCGACATCGACCAGTGCGAGCACCGGCTGGCGCGCAACGAGATCCGCGCGCGCTTCATCCGCGTCGCGCGCCGCGATCACGTGGCAGGGCTTGTCGGCGAGTGCAGCATTCGCGCTTTCGAGCGCTGCGCTGTCGCGGGTCAGCAGCACGATCTGCGATTGTGACGCGACCGGGTGAGGCTCGGCTGCCGTATCCTCAGGAAGCGGATCGCTGCCGAGCACGATATTCTCGAACTCGCCCGACAGCAGGTCACCGCGTTCGGCGATCGCGAGCGCCATGGCTGAGCGCAACTGCATGGAGTCGAGCGGATAGCCGATGGTGTCGAAGAGCTTGAACGGCGCGAGGTGGCCGCCCAGTTTCTTGAGCCGCTCGCCATCGGCTGCAAAGATCCTGAGCACATCGGGTTCGGACATGCCGAGGGTGGCAAGCAGGTCGAGGCCCGAGCCATCGGCCAGCCGCTCGCAGGCGACCACGATGTCGTAGCCGCCCTCGCGCAGTCGTGCGAGGCAGTCGCTCTTGCTCGTCACCTGGACACAGTCGATCAAGCCCTGCAGCGCACGCGCTGCAGCGCTCAGCACTGCCGGATCGTGATCGACGAGGACGACTCTCATCTGGACTCTCTAAATACCCTGCCCCGGACGGTCGAGACTCCGCCATATGTCACGAAACGACATGTTGCATTGCAGCACCCTAACGGGTCCTTCGCACACTCAATACGTTAGGCACCTTTCCCAGGCGCCGGGTCACGCGTCCAAGGTCTTCGAGGTCCCGGACGTCGACCCGCAGGACCGTCGTCGCAGTGCCCTCGGAGCGCTGCGTCGTGGTCGAAAGCGAATCGAGGCGCAGACGCTCGCTCGCAACGATATCGGTGAGATCGCGCACGAGCGCCCGGCGATCAAGACCAATGACCGTCATCTCGACTGTCTGGGTGCCGGAGTGCGCCTCGATCCATTGGCAATCGAGCACGCGCTCGGGCCGATCGACGCGCATGCGTCTCAAACCTGCGCAATTCGCCCGGTGGACCGTCACGCCACGCCCGACCGTGACGTAACCGACCACGGGTTGCGGGCGCACCGGCGAACAGCAGCGCGCCAGCGTGATGGGCAAATCGCCGACCCCCTCGATGGCAACCGGTGAGCTGCCGCGCCCCGAGGGGGTGGGCCGCGCACGTGGCACTGCGCGCGGCGCCGGCGGGGCAAGGAGGCGCGCGATGGCTTGCGTCAACTGCGTGGTCGTGACCTCGCCTTCGCCGACCAGCCGGTAGAGTGTGTCGGCATCGGGTGCCTTGAGGGCCTGCACCAGCGCGGCGAGATGCTCGGCACCGCCCGTGGCGCGCGCGAGTTCACGCTCGACGGTGGCACGGCCCGCAATCCGGTTGTCTGCTTCGCCCAGGCGACGAAACCAGGCACGCACGCGCGCGCGGTTGCGGGATGAGACGAGATAGCCCTGTTCGGATGCCATCCAGTCGCGACTCGGTGCGAGCGCCTTGCCGGTGATGACTTCGACGATTTCGCCGTTGGCGAGCCGGTGCGTGAGCGGCACGATGCGTCCGTTCACCTTCGCGCCCCGGCAACGGTGGCCGAGGTCGGTGTGCAGGTGATAGGCGAAGTCGAGCGGCGTTGCGCCCTGCGGCAAATCAACGACTTCCCCTTGCGGGGTGAGCGCGTACACGCGATCCGTGAAAAGGCTCGCCTGCACGCGATCGAGGAAGTCCCCCTCGTCGCGGTGCGCGCGCCCCGGCGCGAGCAGCTCACGGACAGCTTCGACCTTGCGCGCGTAGTCCGCGTCGCGTGTACCGCCTTCCTTGTACCGCCAGTGCGCGGCAACGCCGAGTTCGGCCTGGGCGTGCATGTCGCGCGTGCGGATCTGTACTTCGACCGGCTTGTCCGCGGGACCGATCACCGCGGTATGGATCGAACGGTAGTCGTTGCCTTTCGGCGTTGCGATGTAGTCGTCGAACTCTCCGGGGATGTAGTGCCAGCGACCGTGCACGACGCCGAGCGCCGCGTAGCAGTCCGGAATATCCTCGCAGACGATGCGCACGGCGCGCACGTCGAAGATGCGCTCGAAATCGAGTTGCTTGCGCTGCATCTTGCGGTAGATGCTGAAGATATGCTTCGGACGTCCGTAGACCTGCGCCACGACTCCCGCGGCCGCGAGCTCCGCGCGCAGCTCGTGGCACAACGCATCGATATACGCCTCGCGTGCCGCGCGCGTTTCGTTGAGCGCGCTCGCAATGCGCTTGTATTCGCGAGGCTCGAGCAGGCGGAACGCGAGATCCTCGAGCTCCCACTTCAACTGCCACACACCGAGACGGTTCGCGAGCGGCGCGAAGATTTCGCGTGTTTCAGTGGCGAGGCGCGCCTGTTCGCTGGCAGGTGCGCCACGTGCCGCCCGCAGCTGCACCAGCTGGACGGCGAGGCGTGCGAGCACGACGCGCGGGTCGCTGACCACGGCCAGCAGCATCTTGCGCAGCGTTTCCGCCTGCCGCGCGTCGAGGCCGCGCTCGGGTTGCCAGTTGCGCGGCAGGCCGAGATCGCCGAGCGGCGCAAGCGCGCGGGCCATGCGCGCCGCGGTCTCGCCGATCGCCCGCCCGACTGACGGGTCGGGATCCGCGCCGTGCAGCGCTTCTGCAGTCAGCGTCCCAATCGCGAGCGCTTCGTCGTCCGTGAGCGCGGCGACGATGGTTGCGGCCTCTGCGCCGCGTGCGAGGTGCTCTTCATCCGCACTTGAGCCGCGCAGCACCTCGCGCGCGCGATCGATGGCGAGCGCGAGCGCTGGTGGACAGTGAAGCAGCGGTTCCACGGCATGAGCTTAACGCTGTTTCGCGATATGATGGCGCCCGCATGGCGGGACACAGCAAGTGGGCCAATATCCAGCACCGCAAAGGTACGCAGGACAGGTTGCGTGCACGCATGTTCACGCGCCTGCTGCGTGAAATCGCGTCGGCGGCGCGTGTGGGAGGCAGCGATGCCGTGGCCAATTCCCGCCTGCGTCTCGCCGTGGAGAAGGCGCGTGCGGCGAGCATGCCGCGCGATACGATCGAGCGTGCGATGAAGCGGGCCGCCGGCGGAGCGGGTGCTGCCGAATTTCAGGCCGCACGCTACGAGGGTTACGGCCCGGGCGGGGCCGCGGTGATGATCGATTGCCTGACGGACAACAGGAACCGCACCGTCGCGGATGTGCGGCACGCTTTCACCAGCCACGGAGGTCACCTCGGTGCCGACGGCTCGGTATCCTATCTTTTCAGGCAAGTCGGCGTGCTCTCGTTCGCCCCGGGCTGCGATGAGGATTCGTTGATGGACGCTGCCCTCGATGCCGGCGCAGAAGACGTGGTGACGAATGCGGATGCCTCGCTCGATGTCTTGACGGCACCCGCCGACTTCGAAGCGGTGCGCGCCACTCTTGCGAAGCGCGGCTACGCGGCAGTTTCGGGCGAAATCACGCAGCGGGCTGCGACGGGTGCGGTGCTCACCGGCGCCGCGGCGAACGAAATGATGGAATTGCTGGAGGCGCTCGAAGAGCTCGACGACGTGCAACACGTGTACTCGAATGCGGAATTCCCGGACGAGCTCCTGGCGCGCTTACCGGCCTGAGGCCGCGCAGCCTGCCGCTGCAGGCGGCGCATCCGGCTGTCGCATCCTGGGCCTCGACCCCGGCTCGCGGCGCACGGGCTTTGGGGTTCTCGCCTGGCGGGCGGGCGAGTATGTGCACGTGACGCATGGTTGCATCGATGTGTCGGGGCTCGAGTTCGCGGCGCGTCTGCGCCGGATCTTCGAGGCCGTGCAGTCGCTGATCGGCGAGCATAGGCCGGACGAAGTCGCCATCGAGCGTGTGTTCGTGAGCCGCAACGCCGATAGCGCGCTCAAGCTTGGCCAGGCGCGCGGCGCGGCGCTCGCAGCAGTGCCGGTCGGGACTGCGACTTTCGAGTATGCGCCGCGCGCGGTAAAGCTTGCGGTCGTCGGATTCGGTGCGGCAGAGAAAGCTCAGGTGGGCCACATGATCGGGCGGTTGCTGGCGCTCGATGCGCGCGTGCCGGTGGATGCCGCTGATGCGCTCGCCGTGGCGCTATGCCACGCTCAGGCGCGCCGGCTGGCGCTGCTGATGCGCGTCTCGGGCAGGCGCGCGTGATCGGCTCGCTGCGTGGTGTCCTGATCGCGAAAGCACCGCCCCAGCTCGTGCTCGAGGCGGGCGGCGTCGGCTACGAGATCGAGGCGCCGATGTCCACCTTCTACATGCTGCCCCCCGTGGGTCACGAGCTGCGACTGCTCACCCATCTCGTCGTGCGTGAGGACGCGCACATGCTCTACGGATTCGCGACCGACACGGAGCGGCAGCTGTTTCGTGACCTGTTGCGCGTGACAGGCATCGGGCCGAAGCTGGCGCTTGCCATCCTGTCTGGCAGTTCGGTGGAAGCTTTCACGCAGTGCGTGCTCGCGCAGGACGCGGCGGCCCTGACGCGGATCCCGGGCGTGGGACGCAAGACCGCCGAGCGCCTGCTGGTCGAGATGCGCGATCGTCTGCAGGCTGCGGTGCAGGCAAGTGGCGGGTCGGCCGTTGGCGCAGAAGCAGAAGCCCTGAGCGCGCTCGTCGCCCTGGGATACAAGCCCGCGGAGGCGTCGCGCCTGCTGCAGGCGGTGCGCGCTCCAGGCGCCTCGACCGAGGATCTGATCCGCGGCGCATTGCAGGGTGCGGCGCGCGAATCTTGAAGAAGGTGACACATGACGCAGGACGCTGAGCGGATCGTGAGTCCGGCGGCCGGACGGGACGATGAGGCCGTCGAGCGTGCGATCCGGCCGCGGCGCTTCGCAGAGTACGTCGGCCAGCCGAAGGTGAAGCAACAGCTCGGCATCTTCGTCGACGCCGCGCGCGCGCGCGGCGAAGCGCTCGATCATGTGCTCATCTTCGGACCTCCGGGCCTCGGCAAGACGACGCTTGCGCACATCCTCGCCGAGGAGCTCGGCGTCACCCTGCGCCAGACCTCCGGGCCCGTCCTCGAGCGGGCAGGCGACCTTGCCGCGCTCCTCACGAACCTGCAGCCGCGCGACGTGCTCTTCGTCGACGAGATCCACCGCCTCGCGCCTGTGGTCGAGGAAGTGCTCTATCCGGCGATGGAGGACTACCAGCTCGACATCATGATCGGCGAGGGCCCTGCGGCGCGCTCGATCAAGCTCGATGTGCCGCCGTTCACACTGGTCGGCGCGACGACCCGCGCGGGGCTGCTCACTTCGCCGCTGCGCGACCGCTTCGGGATCGTGCAGCGCCTCGAGTTCTATGGCGTCGATGACCTCGAGCGCATCGTCGAGCGTTCCGCGGGCATCCTCGGCGTGCCGATCGATGCGGGTGGTGCGCGGCGCATCGGCGAGCGTTCGCGCGGCACCCCGCGCATCGCGAACCGCCTGTTGCGACGGGTGCGTGACTACGCGCAGGTGAAGGCCGGCGGCCGCATCGATGTGCAGGTGGCCGATGCGGCGCTCGACATGCTCGAGGTCGATGCGCACGGCTTCGATACCCTCGATCGCCGCCTGCTGCTCACCGTGATCGAAAAATTCGACGGCGGGCCCGTCGGCATCGACAGCATCGCGGCGGCGATCGGCGAGGAGCGCGGCACGCTCGAGGACGTGATCGAGCCGTTCCTGATCCAGCAGGGCTTCCTCATGCGCACGGCACGCGGTCGGGTCGCGACACGCAGCGCCTGGCGTCATTTCGGGCTGGCGGTGCCCGAGCGCATCGCACCGAACCTGTCGCTGTTCGAGGACAGTCAGTGAGCGTCGCCTGGCCGGTGCGGGTCTACGTCGAGGACACCGATTTCGGCGGCGTCGTTTACTATGCCAACTACCTGCGCTGGCTCGAGCGTGCACGCACGGAGTGGCTGCGCTCAAGAGGTCTCTCGCAAGCGGCGCTGGCGCGCGATCGCGGCATTCTCTTTTCGGTCGTGAGCGTGCAGGTGAATTACCGGCGCCCCGCGCGTCTCGACGATGAACTCATCGTCACGTGTGCGCCGCGCGCCGATGGGCGTGCGAGCGTGCGCTTCGTGCAGCAGGTGCTGCGCGGGACGGAACTTCTCGCAGACGCCGATGTCCGGGTAGCCTGTCTTGGTGCGGGTACCTTGCGGCCGACGCGGCTGCCGGAATTCGTGATCGCGGAGGTCAGGTAGATGGGAGGAGAATTGTCGATCCTGCGGCTCGTGCTGGATGCGAGCCTCATCGTGCAGATCGTCATGGGGCTGCTGCTTGCCGCATCGATCATGTCGTGGGCAATCATCCTCGGGAAGCGTGGCGTGATCCGCAGCGCGCGTGCCGAGGCCGAGCGTTTCGAGGAACAGTTCTGGGTGGGCGGCGGGGACCTCACGGCGCTCTACCGCGAGATTGACGCGCGTGCGGGTGTCACGGGCATGGCGAGCATCTTCGCGATGGGCTTTCGCGAGTTCGCACGCCTGCGCCAGCAGGGCAGCGTCGCACCCGAACAGATGCTCGAGGGCGCGCGTCGCGCGATGAAGGTGGCGCAGCTCAAGGAGATCGAGCGCCTCGAGCAGAGCCTCGCGACGCTCGCGACGGTGGGCTCCATCAGTCCCTACGTCGGACTTTTCGGCACCGTCTGGGGCATCATGAACGCCTTCGTCTCGCTCGGCAGCGTGCAGCAGGCCACTCTCGCCATGGTCGCGCCAGGCATCGCCGAGGCACTGGTCGCAACCGCCATGGGCCTCTTCGCGGCGATACCGGCGGTGATCGCCTATAACCGCTACGCGGATCAGACGAGCCGGCTCGAATTGCGGCACGATGCCTTCATGGAGGAGTTCTCGACGATCCTGCAGCGCTATGTCGCAGCGCGCACCGGGACTGGGGGCTGACATGGCGGAGGGCAGGCGCCGGCGCAGGTTGATGGGCGAGATCAACGTCGTGCCTTATATCGACGTGATGCTGGTGCTGCTGATCATCTTCATGGTCACCGCGCCACTCCTCACCCAGGGCGTGAAAGTCGATCTGCCGAAGGCAGGCGCCGAGCCGCTCGACGTGAAACTGCTGCGCGGCGAGCAGCCGCTCGTCCTTTCGATCGATCGCAACGGACGCTACTTTCTCAATATCGGCTCGCAGCCCGAGCGGGCGCTCGACGAAGCGACTGTTGCAGCACGGGCGGCCGCCATGCTCCGGCGCGCACCGGATCTGCCGGTGCTGGTCAAGGGTGACCGGCGCGTGGCGTATGGCCGGGTCGTCGAGGCGATGGTGATCCTGCAGAAGGCCGGGGCGAAGAAGGTGGGTTTCCTGACCGATCCACTGCCCGATCGCCGCGTGTAGGGCGTGCCGACACTGCACATCCGGATCACATGACGCAGCGATCGCGAAGCGGGCCCGGCCACGGCTACTTCGGCCCCTATGCAGGATCCGTGCTGCTGCATCTCGCCATTTTCGCACTGTTCGGCATCGGCTGGTTCACTTGGAAACGGGCGACGCCGCCACTGCCGCAGCAACTGGCGATCGAGGCCGTAGTCGTCGATCCGGCGGAGGTGCCGGGGCTGCGCACCTCCCGGCGCGAGCCGCAACCCGAGCCGCGACCCGAACCGAAGCCTGCCGCTGAGCTGCCACCACCACCGGCTCCGGTCCGCGACGACTCGAAAGAGCGACAGCGTGCCGAGGCGCGACAACGCGCAGAGGATGCGCGCAAGGCCGAGGCCGAACGCAAGGCAGCAACGGAGCGCGCGGCCGAGGCGGAGCGCAAGGCGGCGGCGGAGCGCGAGGCATTGGCGGAAAAACGCGCAGCGGATGAAAGGCGCAGGCTCGACGAAGCCCGCAAGCGCGCGGAACGTGAAGCGGATCTGCGGCGCAGCCTCGAGGCCGAAGAGCGCGCCCGCGCTGCGAGCGGTGCCGGAGCGCATTGGCGGGACCTCATCCGTGCGAAGATCATGGGCGAATGGCGGCGTCCGCCCACGGCACGCGCTGGCATCGAGTGCGTCGTGCAGGTCACCCAGGTGCCAGGTGGCGAAGTGGTTGCAGCGCGCATTCTCAGCTGCAATGGTGACGCCGCCGTGCGACAGTCGATCGAACTGGCGGTCATGAACGCCTCGCCGCTGCCGCCGCCGCCCGATCCGACCCTTTTCGAACGCAACCTCGAAGTGGTATTCAAGCCGAATGAATGACAGGAAACTCCTGGCTCCCGCCGCATGGATGCTCGCAAGCCTCGCGATCGCAGGCGCCGCGTGGGCACAGCTGCGTATCGAGATCACCTCGGGTGTCACCGACCCGATTCCGATCGCGATCGTGCCCTTTGCGCGCTCCGTGCCAGGTGACGGTGGACTCGACGTGGCAGGGATCGTGCAGCGTGATCTCGAGGGGACGGGGCGGTTTCGCGCCATGGCGCGCGCCGACATGATCGAAAAACCCTCGCGCGCGGGTGATGTGGTGCTTACGGACTGGCGCACGGCCCGCAACGACTATCTCGTCGTCGGGCGCGTCCTGCCGGGTGAAGCGGGCGCAGTCCAGATCGAGGTCGAACTCGTGAACCTCGTCAATGGAAAGCGCCTGGCGGGTCAGCGATTCGTGGCGGGACCGGCCTCGCTCCGGGAGGCCGCGCACAAGGTCAGCGATCTCGTCTACGAGAAGATACTCGGCGTCCCCGGTGCTTTTGCAACGCGCATCGCCTATGTCGCGGTCGACGGACAGCCACCGCGGCAGACCTACCGGCTCATCGTGGCCGATGCGGACGGCGAGGGGGCACGTACCGTCTCGGAATCGCCCCTGCCGCTGATGTCGCCCGCCTGGTCGCCCGATGGCGAGTGGCTGGCCTACGTATCGTTCGAGTCGCGTTCATCGGCGATCTGGCTGCAGCGCTTGCGTACGGGTGAGCGCCGCCGGCTGCTGGCGCGCCCCGGCATCAACGGTTCGCCGACGTTCGACCCTGTTCGCGGGGACCGACTCGCGGTCACGCTCTCGACAGCGAGTGGCAACCTCGACATCTACCTCGTTGCGCTGGCGGATGGCGCTTTGACCCGCGTGACGTCCGACCCTGCCATCGACACCGAGGCGGTATTCAGCCCGGATGGTCGTTCCCTCTATTTCACGTCCGACCGCGCCGGCAGTCCGCAGATCTACCGCGCCGACGCCACGGCGAGTGCGCCGGCGAAGCGCGTGACCTTCGCGGGGAGCTACAATGCGCGGCCGAGGCTGTCGCCTGACGGCAAGCAACTCGCGATGGTGACACTCGCGGGTGGCAGCTACCGGGTCGCGGTGCAGGATCTCGCGACCGGCGTCGCGCGGCAGTTGACGAAAGGACCGCTCGATGAATCCCCGAGCTTCGCGCCCAATGGCGCCATGCTGATCTATGCGGGGCGCGATCGCGGGCAGGGTGTGCTCGCGACCGTGGCAGTCGACGGCCTGACGACCCAGCGGCTGAAGGCCGACCAGGGCGAAGTTCGCGAACCGGTATGGGGCCCGCGGCGGCCATGATTTGCAGGAAAGGCAGTGACACGATGAGAAACCTGATGTGGATCTGGCTGGCGGCGGGTGCGCTCGCGATCGGTGGCTGCGCCACGAAGAAGCCCGTTCAGAAGCCCGCCACCGAGACCTCCCAAGGCGCCGAAGCGGGCGCCGGGAGCCAGGGCGCGGGCAGCGGCGAAGGCGTCACGACAGCGCCTCTCGGGGATGACACGGCATCCGCAGGCCCGCAGGGCGAATTGCTCAGCAAGCGGATCATCTATTTCGAATTCGACCGCGCAGAGCTCAAGCCGGAAGATGAGACCCTCATTGCCGCGCACGCCCGCTATCTGGCCTCGCACCCGGGCACACGCGTGCGTCTCGAGGGGCACACCGACGAGCGCGGCACGCGCGAGTACAACATCGGTCTCGGTGAACGTCGCGCGCAGACCGTACGACGGGCACTGTTGCTGCAGGGAGTCGCCGAGACACAGGTCGCAACCGTCAGCTATGGCGAGGAACGACCCGCTGCGGCAGGCAGTGACGAGGTGGCCTGGGCACAGAATCGGCGCGTCGAAATCGTCTACCTGAACTGAGCGGAGCCCCCGAATGCGTCAATCCGTGCCCGCAGCCGTCGTCGGCATGGCCATTGCCATCCTGCTGGCAGGCTGCAGCCTCACGCCTGCCGAAGAAGACCCCGTGCAGATACGTCTCGCAGACCTCGATGCGCGCGTCGCGAAGGTCGAACGCATCATCGCCAACCAGAGTCTGGTCGAGCTTTCACAGCGCGTCGAGTCGCTCGAGGCGAGGACACGCGATCTGCAGGGAAAATCGGAGGTGCAGGAGAACGCGGTGGAGGCGGCCAAAAAGCAGCAACGCGATCTCTATGCAGACCTCGACCGCCGGCTCACCGCGCTCGAGTCGGGGGTGCCGCAGTCGTCGACACCGGAAGCTGGCGTCGTCCAACCCATGCCCGCGGCGGCGGGCGCGCCCCTGTCCGCGGCGGAACAGCAGCAAGCCTACGACGCGGCCTTTGCCGCCCTGAAAGACGCGCACTACGCCGACGCAATCACGGGCTTTCGCGGCCTGCTCGAGCGCAGCCCGACAGGAGCGCTGGCTCCAAACGCGCAGTACTGGCTGGGCGAGGCCTTCTATGTCACGCGCGACTATGAGAGCGCGGTGGGAGCCTTCGGCGCGGTGAGCCAGCGCTGGCCCGATTCCGCCAAGGCAGCGGGCGCCATGCTGAAGCTCGGCTATTCCCAGTACGAACTGAAGCGCTACGAGGACGCCAAGCAGACCTTTGCGCAGCTCGTCGCACGTTATCCCGGAACCGAGGCGGCGAAGCTCGCGCAGGAGCGCATGAAGCGCGTCATCGCCGAAGGGCGGTGACGGGAGCCGCGCAGGCGTCGCGGCTGCGCGTCACCGAGATATTCCTCTCGTTGCAGGGCGAGGCGGCCACGGCCGGTTTCCCGACCGTGTTCGTGCGCCTCACGGGTTGCCCGCTGCGTTGCACCTGGTGCGACACGGCATACGCCTTTCACGGGGGTGAATGGTGGTCGCAGGAGGACATCCTGAAGAAGGTCGCGGGGTTCGGTGTCCGGCATGTCTGTGTCACAGGTGGAGAGCCGCTCGCGCAGCGCGCGAGCCTGCAGCTCCTGGCGGCACTCTGCGACAGCGGACATGTGGTGTCCCTCGAGACGAGCGGTGCCTTGTCGATCGCCGCGGTCGACGCCCGCGTGCAGCGCGTGGTCGACGTGAAGACACCGGGATCCGGAGAATCGCAACGCAACCGTTACGGCGATCTCGCGCTGCTCACGCCGCACGATCTCGTCAAGTTCGTCGTCACTGATCGCGCCGACTACGAATGGAGCCTTGCATGCGTGCGCGAGCGTGAACTTGCAGCTCGCTGCACGGTGCTCTTCTCGCCGGGTTACGGGCAGCTGCCCGCGCGCGAACTGGCCGACTGGATCCTGGCCGACCGCGCGCCAGTGCGCTTCCAGATCCAGCTGCACAAGATCCTCTGGGGCGATGAGCCGGGGCGCTGACTGATGACCGGGCACCCGGTATTGCGCGCGGTCGTGCTGCTGTCGGGCGGACTCGACTCTGCGACCACGCTCGCAATTGCACGCTCCGAAGGCTACGTGTGTCACGCGCTGTCCGTGGGCTACGGGCAGCGGCATGCGGCGGAACTCGCAGCGGCTGCGCGCATCGCGGCGGGGCTCGGCGCGGTGGAGCATCGCACGATGCACGTCGATCTTGCGGGCATGGGGGGATCTGCTCTCACAGATGTCGGCATCGCCGTGCCGGAGGAGCCGTCAGGGGGCATCCCGGTCACCTACGTGCCTGCCCGCAATACGCTGCTGCTCGCCCTCGCGCTCGGCTGGGCAGAAGTCCTGGATGCGGGCGACATATTCATCGGCGTGAATGCGGTCGACTATTCCGGCTACCCCGATTGCCGGCCGGAGTTCGTGGACGCGTTTGACAATCTCGCACGACTTGCAACCCGCCGGGGCGTCGAGGGCCGCCCCACGCGCATCCGTGCGCCGCTATTGCAGCTGTCCAAGGCAGAGATCATCCGCGCCGGCCTGGCGCTCGGGGTTGACTATGCGCTCACCGTATCCTGCTACCAGGCCGATGAGTTGGGGGCCGCCTGCGGACGCTGTGATGCCTGCCGGATACGCCGGGCGGGGTTCGATGCGGCGGGTATCGCCGACCCGACGTCATATCGTTATGATGCGCACCCCTTCGCGGGCCGTTAGCTCAGTAGGTAGAGCAGCTCCCTTTTAAGGAGTTGGTCGCTGGTTCGAGCCCAGCACGGCCCACCATCCGGCGTGACGCCGCCGTGACCATAGCGTGAAATGCGCTGAACCGAACCGGTCATTTCGCGTCTATCAGCGTAGACTTCGCCCTTCGTTTTCGCCACGGAACCGTTTGTGCAGACCAGATCTTCCCGCAAGATGCTCGTCATCGGCGGCAGCGTCGCCGTTCTCGTCGTCATCGCCGCCATGATCGGCCTGCGCGTTGCCGACTCGGGCACGAAGATGACCGAGGACCCTCCGCCCCTCGTGACGGTCAGGGCGCCGACCGTCGGGCCCGTCGCCAGCGTCGTTTCGATCAATGGCACCATCAGCGCGCGCAACGAGTTGCCGCTCGGCATCGACGGCGAAGGCGGGCGGATTGCCGCAGTCCTTGTCGACGTCGGTGACAAGGTACGGCGGGGTCAGCGCCTCGCGGTGCTCGATACCTCGGTGCTCGCACCCCAGGTCGCGCGACTCGAGGCGTCGCTGCTGCAGGCCCGGGCAGACGCGGACCTCGCACGCGCCGACTGGAATCGTGCGCAGGGCGTCGAAGCCTCGGGTGCGTTGTCGAAGGAAGCCATCGAGCAGCGGCGCTCGAAGCTCGCCACGACCACAGCCCAGGTGGCGGTGGCGGAGGCGCAGCTGAAGGAAATGCGGGCGCGCCTTGCGCGCGCGGAAGTCCGCGCGCCGCTCAACGGCATCGTGCTCACCCGCAATGCCGAGGTTGGCCAGATCGTTTCTGCGGGCAGCGAGCCGCTCTTTCGTCTCGCGCAGGACGGCGCCGTCGAGTTGCGTGGCAAGGTGGCCGAGCAGGACCTGCCGCATCTTGCGGTCGGTCAGGCCGCGACCGTGCGCATCGCGGGGCTCGAGAAGCCTTTCAAGGGTACCGTGCGCCTGCTCGGGGCCACCATCGATCAGGCGAGCCGGCTCGGAGAAGTGCGCATTGCGCTCGATCCCGACCCGAACCTGCGTCCCGGAGCATTCGCGCGGGGTGAGGTGCTCGTATCGGACGCTGCTCGTGCAGTCGTGCCGCAGACGGCGGTGCTCGCCGACCGCAAGGGCACCTACGTCTACATCATCGGCCCCGACATGAAGGTCGCGCGCCGCGACGTGCGCGTCGCCGACACAACCCCGAACGGCGTCGTGATCGCCTCCGGGCTCGAAGGCCATGAACGCATTGTCGTGACGGCCGGTGCCTTCCTGCGCGAAGGAGAGACGGTCAGGACCACCACATGAAGAACATTTCCGCCTGGGCGATCCGGCACCCGATCCTGCCGCTCGTCATGTTTCTGGTGCTGCTGTTCCTCGGCGTCAGCGCCTTCATTCGCCTGCCGATCAACCTGAATCCCGACATCGCTTTCCCGTTGGTGATGGTCAGCGTCTCGCAGCCCGGTGCTGCGCCGACCGAGATCGAGACCCAGGTGATGCAGAAGATCGACGGCGCAGTGGCGAGCGTCGGCAACGTGCGCGAAATCACCTCGCGCGCGATCGAAGGGCAGAGTCTGACTTTCGTCGAGTTCCAGATCGGCACACCGATCGACCGGGCCGTCAACGACGTGCGCGACGCCGTGGCCAAGGTGCGCAGCGAATTGCCGGACGGCATCGAAGAGCCGGTGGTGCAGCGCGAAGACGCCGAAGGCGGCGCGATCGCCTATTTTGCGGTCAGCACGACCGACATGACGGCGCAGGAACTGTCCTGGTTCGTCGACAACACGATCACGAAGCGGCTGCTGGCAGTGCCGGGGATTGCGCAGATTTCGCGCGGCGGGGGCGTCGACCGGGAGATTCGTGTCGAACTGGATCCCGCGCGCATGCAGGCCCTCGGCATCACGGCGGTGGAGGTCAACCAGCAATTGCGTCAGCTAAACATCGATGCGCCCGGCGGTCGTGCGCAGGTGGGTGGCGGCGAACAGGCGATCCGCGTCCTCGGTGGTGCGAAGTCGGCCTTCGATCTCGGCGAGACCCGGATCGCAGTGCCGGGCGGGCGCGTCGTGCAACTGAAGGACATCGCGGATGTGCACGACGGGGTGGCCGAAGTGCGATCGCTCGCGCGCTTCAACGGCCGCGACGCGACCACCTTCGGTCTTTTCAAATCGAAGGGCAGCTCGGACGTCACGGTCATCGAGCTCGTCAACAGGGAACTCGACCAGTTGCGCAAGGAGTTTCCGCGCGTTTCGATCAAGATGGTCTATACGACGGTCAAGTTCACCCAGCAGACCTACGACTCGGCGATCGACGCGCTGCTCGAAGGCTCACTGCTCGCGGTGCTGGTCGTGTTCCTGTTCCTGCGCGACGGTCGCGCGACCGCGATCTCGGCGCTCGCGATCCCGCTGTCTGCCATCCCGACATTCTTCTTCATGCAATGGATGGGCTTCACGCTGAACCAGATCAGCCTGCTTGCGCTGTCACTGGTCGCCGGCGTGCTGGTCGACGATGCGATCGTCGAGATCGAGAACATCGTCCGGCACATGCGTACCGGCAAGAGCGCCTGGCAGGCAGCGCTCGACGCCGCGGACGAGATTGGTCTCGCCGTCGTCGCGACTTCCGCCACGATCATCGCGGTGTTCCTGCCGGTCAGTTTCATGGGCGGCGTCACCGGGCAGTTCTTCAAGCAGTTCGGGCTCACGGTGGCCGTGGCGGTGTTCATGTCGTTGCTCGTCGCCCGGCTCATCACGCCGCTGATTGCCGCGTACACCCTCAAGAGCCACGGCAAGGTGCAGCAGGGCGATGGCCCGATCATGAGCTGGTACCTCGGCTTCCTGCGCCAGTGCGTGCGGCACCGCTGGTTCACGATCGCCGGCGGAGTCGCATTCTTTGTGCTTTCGGTACTGGCGCTTGCGATGTTGCCGCAGTCGTTCATTCCGACCGTCGACCTGTCGACGACGGCGCTCAATATCGAAATGCCGCCGGGCGCGCGGCTGGAAGATACGGCCGCGACCTCTGCGCGTGTGGCGGCCATGGTGCGCAAGGAGCCGGAGGTGACCGATGTCGTCGAGGCAATCGGCTCGGATGAAGTGCGCAGCGCGACCCTTTACATCAACCTGGTGCCGCCGCGGCAGCGCGACGTCACGCAGGCCGAGTGGGAGCGGCAGATGATCGGCAAGCTGCGCGCCATCCCGGATGCGCGGATCAGCTTCCAGAGCCAGCACGGCGGTCTCGGACGCGACGTCACCTTGTTCATCACGGGCGAAGATTCCGACCTGGTGCAACGTACCGCGGACACGCTGGTGGAACAGATGCGCACGCTGCCCGAGCTGCGCGATCCGCGCATCAACGGCGACCTGCCGCGCCCCGAGATCGTGATCCGGCCGCGACTCGATCTGGCGGCAGACCTCGGCGTGACCGTGGCCAGCATCGGCCAGACCGTGCGCATCGCGACCATCGGCGATCTCGCCCAGAATGGCGCAAAGTTTTCGCTGAGTGACAGGCAGGTGCCCATCCGCGTGAGCCTCGTCGAGGCGGCGCGCTCGGATCTCACAGCGATCGAGAATCTGCCTGTCCCGACGGCGGGCGGTGGCGCGGTGCCGCTCAAGGCCGTGGCCGACATCAGCTTCGGGCAGGGCCCGAGTACCGTACGGCGCTACAACCAGAGCCGCCGCGTCGCGGTCGAGGCCGATCGCAATGGCGTCGAACCGAGCGTCGCCATGGAGAAGATCAAAGAGCTGCCCATCATGCAGAACATGCCACAGGGCGTGCGGCTGATCGAGAAGGGTGACGCCGAGATGATCAACGAGCTGCGCTCGAACTTCGTGCTGGCGATCGCCGCCGGCGTGTTGATGGTGTTTGCGGTGCTGGTCGTGCTCTTCGCCCGCGTCTTCCAGCCAATCACGATCCTGTCGGCACTGCCACTGTCGATCGGTGGGGCCGCGCTCGCGCTGATCCTCGCCGGTCAGGCGCTGTCGTTGCCGGCGATGATCGGCGTGCTGATGCTGATGGGCATCGTCGCAAAGAACTCGATCCTGCTCGTCGATTTCGCGATCGAGGAGATGCGCGCCGGCCGTGACAGGCTCACCGCGCTGCTGGAATCGGGCCACAAGCGCGCCCGCCCGATCGTGATGACGACGGTGGCGATGGTGGCGGGCATGCTGCCCGTCGCCCTCAATATTTCGGGCAGCTCGTCGTTTCGCGTGCCGATGGGCATTGCGGTGATCGGCGGCCTCATTACCTCCACTGCGCTCACTCTCGTGGTGGTCCCGGCCGTCTTCACGGTCATCGACGACCTCGAGCGCCGCGCCGGACCGTGGTTCCGGCGCGCGCTGACCAGGGAGGAAGAGGGTGCGGGCGCGCCGGGCTAGGCGCCGCGCGCGACGGGTCAGCCCGGCGAAATTGCCGGCAAAGT